>Ga0209952_1000142_pt1 | contig 253101 bp, 220 predicted proteins | sample ThiBiot_750_biof_2_FD_183951 | JGI IMG/M metagenome (GOLD analysis project Ga0209952, IMG submission 183951) | Wastewater bioreactor microbial communities from Cape Town, South Africa - Thiocy_cont_750_biof (SPAdes) | ecosystem: Engineered > Bioreactor > Thiocyanate-remediating >...
AACACGCTATTCTGGTGCGCCACGGCGTTGCTCCTCGCTGATGCCTCGATTCGCTGTCACCCGAACCGAAGCCAGTAGAATCAACGCCGTGGTAGAAGTACAGCAAAATCGAACCGGACAGCCGTGGGTCGAGCCCGCGGATGACGGGTGGGGGACGGTGGGGGGTCCGCGGGTCGAGCCCGCGGATGACGGTTGAGGGACGGTGGGGGTCCGCGGGTCGAGCCCGCGGATGACGGGTGGGGGACGCTGGGGGCGGGGATTACCCGCCGCCGCCGGCTTCGCCGCCCGCTCGTGCGGCGCCGCGCACCACACCCTTCCCCATCAGCGCGGCGACGCGGTCGGCGTCGTAGCCCAGCACCTCCCGCAGTACCTCCTCGCTGTGCTGGCCCAGGACCGGCGCCGCCACCGGATCCACCAGCGGCGTCCCGTGCAGCCGGAAGGAGGGCGCGACGTTCGGCACCGTTCCGGCGATCGGGTGCGGCACCGCACTCAGCAGCCCGCGCGCAGCGACCTCGGGGGAGGTCAGCGCCTCCGCCACGCTGTTGATCGCGCCCGCCGGCACACCCGCCGCCCGCAGCGCCGCCAGCCAGTCGGCGCGCGGACGCGTGGCCATGATGTCGCCGATGATCGCCATCAGCCGGTCGCGGTTGCGGCCGCGTGCCGGGTTGGTCGCGAAGTCCGGGTCCGTCGCCAGCTCCGGCCGGCCGAGAACGGCGGCGAAGCGCTGCCAGGTGCGGTCGTTGGCGCAGGTGACGTAGATCGGGCCGTCCGCGGCTTCGATCGCGGCGGTGGGCACGGTGTCCGGGCTGTTGTTGCCGAACCGCGTCGGGCCCTTGCCGCTGACCAGGAAGTTCATGGCGTGGAAGCCGACCATGGTCACCGCCTGGTCGAACAGCGCGCACTCGATGAACTGGCCGCGCCCCGTGCGCTCCCGCGCGAACAGGGCGGCGAGCACGGCGTTGCCGGCGGCGAGCGCGGTGCTCATGTCCATCACCGAGGGGCCGGCGCGCTGGCCGATCTGGTCCGGCTCGCCGTTCATCGACATGAACCCGCTCTCGGCCTGGGCGACGGAGTCGAAGCCCAGCCGATCCTTCAGCGCGCCGGACCGGCCATAGGCCGAGATCGAGCAGTAGATCAGCCGCGGGTTCAGCGCGGACAGCGCGTCGTAGCCAAGGCCGAGCCGGTCCATCACGCCGGTCGAGAAGTTCTCGAGCAGGATGTCGGCGCGGGTCGCGATGGAGCGGGCGATCTCCAGCCCCTCCGGCGCCTTCAGGTCCAGCGCGATGCTGCGCTTGCCGCGGTTGTTCCACAGGAACGGCGCGCTCTCGTTGGGCGCGACCGAGGGCTGGACCCGGCGCATGTCGTCGCCGCCGTCGATCTTCTCGATCTTGATCACCTCGGCACCCAGATCGGCCAAGGTGCGGGCGCAGAGCGGGCCCGCGATGAAGTGGCTGAAATCGGCGACACGGATGCCCTCGAGCGCGAGGGGGGCGCCCGCGGCACGGGGCGTGGCGGGCGGCAGCGCGGGCGGGGTGGTCATGGCGGTTCCTCCGGTTCTTGGCACGGAGGATTGCCGAGACGGCCCGGCAGGGGAAGTGCTACGCGGGGTCGGGGCCGCCGGTCCCGCCCGAGGTGGAGGCGGCCGATCCACACCCGCGCGCGCCCGGGGGTGCACGGGACGGACGCCACCGCATGCGACGCGCCCGCTCGACAGGAGAACACCATGACCGCCCAGCTCACCGTCCTCGCCATCGCGGGCAGCCTGCGCCGCCTGTCCTATAACGCCGCCGCGCTGCGGGCCGCGCAGGAGCTGGCGCCAGCCGGCATGACGATCGAGATCTTCGACCAGCTCGGCGACATCCCGCTGTATGACGAGGATCTGCGCGAGAAGGGTTTGCCTCCGGCCGTGGAAACGCTCCGCGCACGGATCAAAGCGGCCGACGGGCTGCTGATCGCGACCCCCGAATACAACTACTCCGTCCCGGGCGTGCTGAAGAACGCGATCGATTGGGCCTCACGCCCGCCGGAGCAGCCGTTCGACGGCAAGCCCATCGCGCTGCTCGGCGCGAGCCCCGGAGGGTTCGGCACCGTGCGGGCGCAACTCCATCTGCGACAGGTGTTCATCTACCTGAACGGCCTGGTCCTGAGTCGCCCGGAGGTGATGATCCCCCAGGCGCATGCGAAGTTCGATGCGGACGGACGCCTCACCGACGAGAAGACGCGGGAGTTCCTGCAGGCGCTGTTGGTCAGCTTCAAGGCCTGGATCGAGCGATCGCCGCGCTGAGATTCGGCGCCGCCGCCGCAGAAGCGTCTCGGCCGAACTGCAGGGGCGCGGTGCGCGCTGTTCCAAACGGAGCTGCCCGAGCGCTCGCGCGCATCGGGCCGTGGCCGCGTCAGCGCGTTTCCTCGCACTCGGCGGTGGCCACGTCCAGGACGCCCTCTACGCGCCCGACCAGGCGCTCGCCGATCCAGATCTCGGCCGTCTGCCCGCGGCCGAGCCGGTAAGGTGCGACGCTCAATGCGGAATGGTCGCTGTGGCAGGTGAGCACGATCGGCGGCGCGCTGACGTGGCCGGCGCGATCGAGCGGAAAGACACGGTAAGCTGTCATGGTCCGTCCTCCGATCCTTGGATCGTAAAATGGCGAAGGAGGCTGCCTCCGTACGCGGGTGTACGCCGGTGCGCGGACTCACGGGTTCGTCATCGGGGAGGCGCCGCACACGGGCGCGACGCCGCGATCGAACGTCACCGGGACACTCGCGAAAAACCGGTATGTTGGAGTGGGAAGAGCGTTGAACGCGGCAGGGGCCGCCTCACGGACCAGGCCACATGGGGCTGGCGAGGAGACTGGCGCGCCCGAGAAGATTCGAACTCCTAACCCCCAGATCCGTAGTCTGGTGCTCTATCCAATTGAGCTACGGGCGCCGGCCAGGGCGCGGGGTGTAGCCCAGCCCCCTCCCCCTGGCAACCCCCTTTGGTGCACTCGGCCCCATGCGACGCGCAGCGGGTACGCCCGCGGCCATGCGACGCGCAGCGCGGGTCACCCCGCCGCGGACGCTTCCCCCAAGGCGCGGGCGACGAGCCCCGGCCCGTACTCGCGTTCGGCCGCCGCGCGGGAGATCTTGCCATCGCGCAGGTCGCGGGCCAGCGCCGCGGGATTCCGCCCCGCGGGATCACCGAGACCACCGCCGCCCGGGGTTTCCAGCCGCGTGGTCTCCCCGGCCGCCAGCACGATGCTCGCGGTCTTGGAGGACAGTTCCTCCGCGCGGTCGGTGCCGTGGTTGCGGATCAGGCGCGCGGTGCCGCCCTCATGCCCGCCGAACAGACCGGGTGCGCCCAGCACGTGCCCGTCGGAGCGCACGGAGAACACGATGCCGTCCACGGTCGCGCGGATCTGCCGCGCGATGCCGAGCCCGCCGCGATGACGCCCGGCCCCGCCGGAATCGGGGACGAGGGCGTATTCGTCGACCAGCAGCGAATACTCGTTCTCCAGCGCCTCGGCCGGCAGGTTGGAGGTGTTGGTCAGGTGGACGTGGATCGCCTCCATCCCGTCGGCATCGGTGCGCGCGCCCATCCCGCCGCCCATCGTCTCGAGGTAGACGAACGGTCCGTCCCCCTCCCGCCGCGGGCCGGAGAAGATGATGGCGGGCACCACGTCGTGGGAGGCCGCCTGCGCCCGCTCCGGCGGCAGCAGGGCGGCGAAGGCGCCGAACAGGGCGCGGGCGATCTTGTTGCAGGTGATGGAGCGCGCGCCGACCGCCGCGGGGAAGCGCGGGTTGGTCAGGGTGCCGGGCGGCGCCGTGACCGCGACGGCCTCGAACAGCCCGCTATTGGGGAGCAGTTCCGGATCGAGCAGCGCCTTGACCGCGTAGTAGACCGAGGCGCGCAGCGCGCTCTCGGGCACGTTGAGCGCGCCGCGGGTCTCGGGGCCGCTGCCGGCGAAGTCGATGGCCAGCGTCTCGCCCTGCACGCGCACGGTGGCGCGGATCGGCACGGGGTCGCCGCCCAGCCCGTCATCGTCGAGGAAGGCGGTGAACGACGCCTCCCCGTCCGCCATGGCCCGCACGCGATTGCGCAGGCGGCGGGCGGTGTAGGCGAGCAGGTCCTCGATCGCAGCCTGCACCGACGACAGGCCCATGCGGCGCACCAGATCGGTCGCCAGCCGCGCGCCGCGTGCGTTGGCCGCGATCTGCACCTTGAGATCGAGGCTGCGTTCGGACGGATCGCGCGTGTTGTGCGCGATCATCGCGAGCAGGTCCTCGTCGAGCTCACCCGCGCGCACGAGCCGGATCACCGGCAGGCGCAACCCTTCCTCGAACACCGACCGTGCGCGGCCGGAGATGGAGCCGGGCACCGGCCCGCCGACATCCGAGTGATGCCCGACATTGGCGGCGAAGAAGCGCACCGCGCCGTCGATGAACACCGGCGTCACCGCCGAGATATCCGGCATGTGCGTGCCATTCGCGAGATACGGGTCGTTGCAGATGAAACAATCCCCGTCCCGCATCCGCTCGACCGGCGTGTGCGCCAGCACCGCCTGCACGCTGCCCAGCAGGGAGCCGAGGTGCAGCGGGATGTGGGAGGCCTGGGCCACCAACCGGCCGGCCGCGTCGAACAGGCCGACCGAACAATCCTTCCGCTCCTTGATGTTGGTGGAGAAGGAGGACCGGATCAGCGTGTTCCCCATGTCCTCGGTGATCGAGAGCAGGCGATTGGAGAACACCTCCATCGCGATCGGGTCGGTGAGCGCGGTCATGCGGCGGTCTCCCTGGACACGGTCTCCCGGTGCGCGGCGTCCCCGGAGGCGGAGCTGCGGGCGGCGGTCTCCAGGATCAGGTTGCCGGCGGCGTCCACGCGCAGCGTCCAGCCGGCCGGCAGCACCGTGGTCGCGCTCATCTCGTCGATCACCGCCGGGCCGGCGAGGCTTGCGCCCACCGCGAGCGTGGCGCGGTCGTAGATCGGCGTATCGTGCCAGCCGTCGTCGAAATGCACCTGCCGACGGGACCTGGGCTGGGGCGCGCCCGAACCGCCGGTGAAGCGGGGGGACGGACGGTCCACGAGGCCGACGGCTTTCAGCCGGCAGTTCACGATCTCGACCGCGTGGCCGTCGATCGCGTAGCCGTATTCGCGGCGATGCGCGGCGGCGAACCCGTCCAGGAACGCAGCGCGGTCCGGCGGGCCGTCCGGCAGCCGCACCTGCACCTCGTGGTTCTGCCCCTTGTAGCGGGCGTCGATCACCCGGTCGAAGCGGCGCCGCTCCGCCGGGATCCGCTCCGTGTCGAGCCAGGCGCGCCCGGTCTCCTCCATCGCGGCGAGATAGGCGGCGGCGCGGGGCCAGGCCGCCTCCGTCGCCGGCATGATCTCGCTGCGGACGAGGTCCAGGCTCACGTCCGACAGCAGGATGCCGCGGGCGCACAGCGTGCCGGGCTCGACCGGGACCAGCACGCGGGTGATGCCGCACTCCATCGCCACCGGCACGGCGTGCAGGGGGCCGGCGCCGCCATAGGGGAACAGCGCGAAGGCACCGACGTCGTGCCCCTTCTCGGTGGAGACGGAGCGGATCGCGCGGCTCATGTTCGCCACCGCGATGTGGATCATGCCCAGCGCCGCGGCCTCGACGGACAGGCCGAGGGGGCGTGCGATCGCGGTGTCGATCGCACGCCGGGCCGCTGCCTCGTCCACGGCCATGCGGCCGCCCAGCAGCGCCATGGGGTCGAGCCGGTGCAGCACGATGTTGGCGTCGGTCAGCGTGGGCGCGGTGCCACCGCGGCCATAGGCGACCGGTCCGGGATCGGCGCCGGCACTGTGCGGCCCGACCTTCAGCGCACCCGCATCGTCGAGCCACGCGATGGAGCCGCCACCCGCGCCGATCACATGCACGTCCACCATCGGCGTTCGCACCGGGTAGTCGGCAACCAGCCGCGCGGTGGCGAAGGCGGGCGTGCCCTCCTGGATCAGCGAGACGTCGGTGCTGGTGCCGCCGGCATCGAACGTCACGACGTCCGGGATCCCGGCCTGACGGGCCACCTCGGCCGCACCGACGACGCCGGCCGCGGGACCGGACAGGCAGGTGCGCACCGGGAAGCGCCGCACCGTCTCCACCGACATCAGCCCGCCATTGGAGTGGATCGTGTAGGGAGCCACCGCGGCCCCGAGTCCGGCGAGGCGGCCCAGCAGCCGATCCAGGTAGCGCTCCATGCGCGGGCCGATCGTGGCGTTGATCGCGGCGGTGGAGAAGCGCTCGTATTCCCGGAACTCGGGCAGCACTTCCGAGGAGGTGCAGACGAATGCCTCGGGCAGCCGCGCACGCACGATCTCCGCGGCGCGCCGCTCATGCGCGTCGTTCAGGTAGGCGTGCAGGAAACAGATCGCGACCGCCTGCACGTTCTGGCTCGCCAGCGTCTCGGCGGCGGCGGCGACCGCCGCCTCGTCGAGCGGACGCAGGATCGCGCCGGTTGCGTCGATGCGTTCCGGCACTTCCAGGCGACGTTCGCGCGGGATCAGCGGCTCCGGCGTGCGCACCGTGTAGTCGTAGAGGTGCGGCCGCACCTGGCGGCCGATCTCGAGCACGTCGCGGAACCCCTGCGTGGTGATCAGGCCGGTGGGCACGCCGCGCCGCTCGATCACCATGTTGGTCGCGATCGTCGTGCCATGGCCGATGAAGCGGAGCGCGTCGGCCTCGAACCCGTGGCGACGCAGGAGCGCGGTCACGCCGGCGGCGATCGCTTCGGACGGGTCGGCGGGCGTGGTCGGCAGCTTGAAATGGTGCAGCGCGCCGGCATCCGTGTCGTGCAGCGTGAAGTCGGTGAAGGTGCCGCCGACGTCGAACCCGATGCGCATGCCCTGTCCCCGCTCCTCATGTCCCGATCTGACGGGGGGCGGCGACGCGGGTCAACCTCCGTCGCCGGCAGCGCCGGACATGCGTCCCGCGCCCGAGATCAGCCGGGAACCGGGAGGCAGTCCGCCAGGGTCTGTGCGTCGAGGCTCTGGAAGAAGCTCTCCCGGGCGCGGCCGAGCATGCCGCGTAGCCGGCAGGTGGGGGCAAGCGTGCAATCGCCGCCGTCCAGCCGGAAGCACGCGACGATCGCCTGGTCGGCTTCCAACGCGCGGACCAGGGTGCCGAGGCGGATACCCGCCGGAGGCTGCGCGAGGCGTACCCCACCCGCCGCGCCGCGGAGCGTGCGCACGGCGTCGAGGGCGGCGAGGTCCTGGACGATCTTGTGCAGGTGGTGGCGCGAGACGTCGCCCAGCCGGCGCGCGAGCTGCTCGACGCTGACGTGCCGATCGGGCGCCTCGGCGCCCAGGAGGATGAGCACCCGCAGCGCGAGGTCGGTGGACGCGAGGAGGCGCATCGGGACGATCTCCGAAATAGGTATTGACAATACCACTTTGACGGAGGCACGAAAGAGGCATCGTCAATGCATGTTTGACGATCGCCCCGCCCGCCGCGTCCGGCGGGCTCACCGGAGACCGCTCCCATGGGTGCAGATGCCCCCGTTCGGGGTTTCGCCGATCGCACGCTGGCCGATATCGCCACCGCCCTGCCGGGCGCGACGGCGCTGTTCCGGCAGCACAAGCTCGATTTCTGCTGCGGCGGCAACGTCCCGCTGCGCGAGGCCGCGGCCGTCCGGGCACTGGACGTGCCGGCGCTGGAAGCCGCGTTGGACGAGGTTGCCGCGCGCGCGACGCCGGTCGCAACGCCCGCCGACACGGACGCGCTGATCGGGCTGATCGAGACCACGTACCATGCCGGCCACCGTGCCGCGCTGCCCGAACTGCAGCGCCTCGCGCGGCGGGTGGAGGCGGTGCACAAGGCCAACCCGGCGGTGCCGGCCGGGCTCGCCGACCTGCTCGCGGCGATGGGCGAGGATCTCGAAGCCCATATGCGGAAGGAGGAGCAGGTGCTGTTCCCCCTGATGCGTGCCGGCGGGCATCCCATGATCGGCCACCCGATCGCGATGATGCTGGCGGAGCATGACGATCACGGCGCCCATCTGCGCGCGCTCGAGGCGTTGACGCAGGACTTCACGCCGCCCGAGGGCGCCTGCACCACGTGGCGGGCGCTGTATGCCGGGCTGGCGCAGTTCACCGACGCGCTGATGGCGCACATCCACCTGGAGAATGCGGTCCTCTTCCCGCGCTTTACCGGCTGAACCGGCGTGGCCGGCGTCTCCGACCGCGCGTCGCCGGCCACCTCCCCCACCCGCGGTCCCCTCTCTCCCAACCCAAGGAGCTCGGCCGTGCCGAAGCCGTTGTCCGCGTCCACGATCGCCCTGATCAAGGCCACCGTCCCTGCGCTCGAGACGCACGGGCTCGCCATCACCCGCCGCATGTACGAACGCATGTTCCAGAACGAGGCGATCCGCGACCTGTTCAACCAGTCGCATCACGGCGAGACGGGCTCGCAGCCCAAGGCGCTGGCCGGCGCGGTGCTCGCCTATGCCCGCAACATCGACAATCTCGGCGTGCTGGGCGGCGCGGTCGAGCGCATCGCGCAGAAGCATGTCGCGCTCAACATCCTGCCCGAACATTACCCGTTCGTGGCCGAGGCGCTGCTGGGCGCCATCGGGGACGTGCTGGGTGACGCCGCGACGGAGGAAATCCTGGCCGCCTGGGGCGAGGCCTACTGGTTCCTCGCCGAGTTGCTGATCGGGCGGGAGGCGGCGATCTACCGCGAGCTCGCGGCGCAGCGGGGCGGGTGGAACGGCTGGCGCGACTTCCGCATCGAGCGCGTGCAGGACGAGAGCACGATCATTCGCTCCTTCACGCTGGTGCCGGTGGATGGCGGGCCGGTGCTGCGGCACAAGCCGGGCCAATACCTCGGCTTCGCGCTCGACCTGCCGGGGATCGGCAAGCTGCGGCGCAACTACTCGATCTCCAGCGCGCCGGACGACCGCGCCTACCGCATCACGGTGAAACGCGAGGCGAGCCCCGGCGTGCCGGCGGGGCAGGCGTCGACCTGGCTGCACGACCATGGCGTGCCGGGGACGGTGCTGTCGGTCGCGGCGCCGGCGGGCGACTTCTTCCTGGACCCGGCGGAGGCGCGGCCGCTGGTGCTGGCGAGCGGCGGCGTCGGACTGACCCCGCTGATGAGCATGCTGGAGACGCTGTCGGTCGCCGCGCCGCAGCACCCGGTGCTTTGGGCGCATGGCACGCTGGACGGCAGCACGCACGCGATGGGCAAGCAGGTCCGCGCGCTGTCGGCGCGTATGCCGAATTTGCGGTCCCAGGTGTTCTATGCCGCGCCGCGGGCGGAGGATCGGGTCGGCCAGGACCATGACGTTGCCGGGTTGATCTCGGCCGCATGGCTCGCGACCCAGGCACCGGACGGGGCGGTGTTCTTCCTGTGTGGTCCGAAGCCGTTCCTGCGGGCGATGGTCGGCGGGCTTCTCCGGCAGGGTGTGGAGGCGGAGCGCATCCGCTACGAGTTCTTCGGACCGGCGGACGAGTTGCTGGACGAGGCCGGGCCGGCGTGCCTCGCGGCCTGACGGCGGGCGAGTTCGGCGCGCCATCCGCCAAAGAGGGCGCGCCGTCCGCCGGAGGGGGCGCGCCTACTGCTCAAGGGTGCGCGCCTATCGCTTGATCACCAGCCCCTGGCCGGTGGGCAGCTCGAGCACCGGGAGGCCATGGCGGCGGAGGAACGCATCCTCCGCCGCCTTCTGCGCGCGATATCCCGTCCAGCCATAATCGTCGAACACGATCATGCCGCCCGGCGAGACGCGGTCGAACAGCGCATCCAGCGCGCCCAGTTCCGCGGCCGCGTCGTTCAGGTCGACATGCAGGAAAGCGATCCGGTCGGGGGCGCCGGCGGCAAGCACCTCGGGCACCTTGCCCCGGGTCACCGTGACGTTCGGCCAGGGCGCAAACCGGCGGCACACCCGGTCGTAGAGGTCGGGGGCATGGGCGCCCAGCCGCTTGCCGATTCCGGGGCCCGGCGTCGGGTCGAACAGGTCGTAGAACCAGCAGCGCCGTTCGGGCAGGCCCTCCAGGTAGTGGAGCACGACCGCCATCGAGTAGCCCTCATACGTGCCGCACTCGACGTAATCGCCTTCGATGCCGCGACAGCTCTCGGCCGCCCAGCATAGCGTGTGGGTCCGCCACGCCATCGCGCGCTCACTGTCGCGCGGATCGGCGGCGAGCACGGCGGCGACGAAGCGCTGGTCGGTGAGGAAGCCGCAGTTCCGGCCATAGGTGATCAGGTTGTCGCCGACGAACCACGGCGTGCGCGGATCGCTCACGTCGCCCGCCGCGGCCACGAACTGCTGCAGCGCCGGCACCGTCGCGGGCACCAGGTCGAGCCGGTAGAACAGTGGCGCGACCCGCAGGCCGATGGCCGGCGCGGGATCGTCCTGCGAAGCAGCAGGGTGCGGTGGAGGCGGTCCGTCCATGCCGCCCATGCTGCCCTCCAAAGATGAACGACTCCTCAACCCACCCAAGTTCACCAGGGGTTAACCGCGCGGCGCGAGGTTCGCCTGGACGCAGGAGCCGAACCGCGCCCATGCAGCCCGCCGCCCCACCGCCTCACGCCCCCTCGGCCTGGGGAGCGCTGGAAGCCGCGATGCCCGCATTGGAAGCGGAGATGCGGCGGATCAACACCCTGCTCGCGGCCGGCGCGCGCGATGCCGCCATCACGGCGTTTCACGCCCTGCCGGAGCAGGCGGTGCGAACCCTGCGACCCGACCTGACCTGCCGTGGGATGCTGCTCCCCGGCCGCCACGTGCCGATCAGCCTGTGCCGCATCCCGGCCACGCCGCGGACCGGCATGCCCGTCGCGTTGTTCCTGCCGGGCCTTCAGTCCAGCCTGCTGCTTGCCGCCACGCGCGCCGCCGTCTTCGTGGATCTCGCGGACCTGATCGTCTGCGAATTGCCGAACCATGGCGCGACCGGCATGCCGCCCGAGGTCTCGCTCGCGTCCTTCGCCGCCGAGTACGCGGCGCTGATCGACCACGCCACCACCGGCCCCCTCGCCGTCTTCGGTGAATCCCTGGGGGGCCTGGTCGCGCTCGCCCTCGCCCGCAGCCGCCCCGAACGCGTGCGGTCGGTCGTGCTGCTCGACACGCCGTTCCACCTGACGCGCCCCGCCCTCGCCGCCTGGATCACGCGGAGCTGGCACGCCGGCGGGAAGCGACCCGGCATCCGCGCCATCTGCCGGGAGATCATGGGCTTCGACCCGGCGGACGACACGACGCTCGCCACGCATCGCCCGTTCCACCTCCTGCGCGCCCTGCCCTTCGCCTGCGCCCATCTCCTCGGCGGCGACGCGACCCGGTCGGGTGCGGGATCGGCGGTGACGGAGGACGACGTCGCGGAGATGAAGGCCGTCCACCCCGCCCTGCTGCTGCCGCCGCGCGTCCCGGACTCGGGTCATGCGGTGCTGCTCGACAACCCCGCCGGCACGTTGCAGGCGCTGCGGGCCTGCCTCGCCCCTTCGGCCACGAGCGGAACCTAGCTCCGCCCGCGATGAGCGGGACCTGGCCCCGTCGGCCACGAGCGGATCATGGGTCAGCCCGTCGGCGCACCCGGCTTTTGATCACCGGCTTTGTCGCCGCGCCGAACGCGATCTAGCATCACCGTCCTCAGACAAGGGGGAGTGACGCACATGCATTTCGGCGCCTCGATGTTCTTCACCGACTATTCGATGACCGCGCCTGACCTCGCGCAGGCGCTGGAGCAGCGCGGGTTCGAATCCGTCTGGGCACCCGAACACTCGCACATCCCGGCGTCGCGGCGCTCGCCCTGGCCGGGCGGCGGGGACCTGCCCAAGCAGTACTACGACGTGATGGATCCGTTCGTGACGCTGACCGCGGCGGCGATGGCGACCAAGTCGCTGAAGGTCGGCACCGGCGTGTGCCTGGTGAACCAGCGCGACCCGATCCAGCTCGCGAAGCTCGTCGCCTCGATCGATCAGGTCTCGGGCGGGCGGTTCCTGTTCGGCATCGGCGTCGGCTGGAACGCGGAGGAGATGGAGAACCACGGCACCACCTTCTCCACCCGCGCCAAGCTGGTGCGTGAGCGGATCGAAGCGATGAAGGAGATCTGGACGAAGTCGAAGGCCGAGTATCACGGCGAGTTCGTGAACTTCGACCCGATCATGACCTGGCCGAAGCCGGTGCAGAAGCCGCATCCGCCGATCATCGTGGGCGGCGCCTTCCCGCAGGCGGCTCGGCGCGCGCTGCGCTACGGCGACGGCTGGATTCCTCTGGCGGGACGGGGCGGCGACATCCTCGACTCGGTCGCCAAGTTCCGCGCGATGCCGGCGGAGGACGGAAAGGATCCGGCGAGCATGCCGATCACCATCTTCAATGCGCCCGAGGATCTCGACACGCTGAAGCGCTACCGCGACGCCGGGATCGCGCGCGTGTCGACCAGCGTGCCGGCGGAGAAGGGGGAGACGGTGCTGCCGATCCTCGACCGCTGGGCGGAGATGATGCGCAAGCTGTAAGACGGCGCCTGGGCGGGGCGACGCGGTGCCGGTCGACCGGTGCCGCGTCGCGCGCCCCGGCTTGGCGGCGACGCCGGTGGCGCGGGCCGTCGCGGTCCCGGCGCCGCCGGCCTACTGCATCGTCTCCGGACCCTTGAGGTCGCGCATGCCGGCCTCGGGCAGGATGCCCAGCCGCTTCGCCACCTCCTGATACGCCTCCTCGACCTTGCCCAGGTCGCGGCGGAAGCGGTCCTTGTCCATCTTCTCGTTCGTCTTGCTGTCCCACAGCCGGCAATTGTCCGGGCTGATCTCGTCGGCCAGCACGATCCGCATCTCGTCGTTTTCCCAGAGCCGGCCGAATTCCAGCTTGAAGTCGACCAGCGAGATGCCGACCCCCAGGAACAGGCCGGTCAGGAAGTCGTTGATCCGCAGGGTCAGCGCGACGACGTCGTCGATATCGGCGGTGCTGGCCCAGCCGAAGCAGGTGATGTGCTCCTCCGACACCAGCGGATCGTTCAGCGCGTCATTCTTGTAGTAGTATTCGATGATCGAGCGCGGCAGCCGCGTCCCCTCCGGGATGCCCAGCCGCTGCGACAGGCTGCCGGCGGCGACGTTGCGCACCACGACCTCGAGCGGGATGATCTCCACCTCCCGGATGAGCTGCTCGCGCATGTTCAGGCGCCGGACGAAGTGGGTCGGGATGCCGATCTCGGCAAGCCGCATCATCAGGTACTCGCTGATGCGGTTGTTCAGCACCCCCTTGCCGGTGATGACGCCCTTCTTCTGGGCGTTGAACGCGGTGGCGTCGTCCTTGAAATACTGCACGAGCGTGCCGGGCTCCGGCCCCTCGAACAGGATCTTGGCTTTGCCTTCGTACAACTGACGGCGGCGGGCCATCGCGATTCCCCTAGAGCGTGAACCGGCGCAGGCGAGCGCCGCCAAGGCCGAGATCACGCGATCAAACCAAGCCCAAGGGCGGCGCCGGCCCAACGCGAACCGCACCACCACCCACCGGCCGACCGCATGGAACGGCCGCGGGGGGTATAGCAGCGGTCCCCCCCCTGGCAAAGCAAACCCGGAACAGGGGAGCCTCCCGCCCGCTACACGGCCGCGAACGGCGTCTCCCCGGGCCGGCCGGGCGCGAACAGCCACTGGGGCGGTCCCTCTTCCGGCAAGGCGACCAGGCTGCTGCAGACCGTGCCGAACCCGCCGCGCGGCGCGATGTCGAGCTGCTCCTGCGGGCCGCCCGCGCGGTCGCCCAGCAGGCGCGGCCAGTCCTTCCAGTCGTTCGGCTCCGGCGCTGCCGCCGCCGCGAAGCGCGGCAGGTGGCGGGCGATCCGCGGACTGTCGAGGTCGTTCGGGTCGTGTGCCGTCACCACGGAGACGCCCTCCGGCAGCCGGTCCACCGTCGGCCGGCCCAGGCCGGTGCCGCGCAGGAAGAACGCGCCGCTCCGGTCGGCCACCACCAGGTTGAAGCCGCGCCACTCCGCCGAGTCGAGCGCGCCGACCGCCGCCGCCCCCGCCGCGGCGTCACCCCGGCTCACCGCCAGCAGCGGCAGGTCGCCGCGGCTGCGCTTGCCGGCGAGCGGTCCCAGCGTGCCCGGGCGGTTCAGCACCGCCGCCACCACGCCATCCGTCCGGTGCAGCGCCATCCAGGTGCCGCCGGCGCTGCGGTCCCGCCCGCCGATCACCTCCGGCTGGTCGGGCCACCACGCGGCCGGCGGATCCCAGGACCGGGCGAGCTGCTCGTCACGGTTGGCCGCGATCGTCACCGGCCAGGCGTGGCCCGGCCGGACCAGGACGACGACGGTGCACACGCGTCAGGCGATGGAGGAGTTGAACCCGCCGCCGTCGAGCAGCAGGTTGTGCCCGACGATGAAGCCGATCTTCGCGGAGCAGAGGAAGGCGCAGGCATCGCCGAACTCCGCCGGATCGCCGACCCGCCCGGTGGGTGTCGCCTTGGCGCGTTCGGCGATCACGTCGTCCACCGCCACGTTGCGCTTGCCGGCTTCGTGCGCCGCGCCGCTGCGCAGCCGGTCGGTCAGGAACGGACCCGGCAGCAGGTTGTTGATGACCACGTTGTGCCGCGCGACCTGGCGGGCGAGGCCAGCGACGAACCCGGTCAGCCCGGCGCGTGCGCCGTTGCTCATGCCCAGCACCGGGATCGGCGACTTCACCGAGGCCGAGGTGATGTTGACGATGCGGCCGAACTTGCGGTCGCACATGCCATCGACGACCGACTTGATGAGGAAGATGGGCGCCAGCATGTTGGCGTCGATCGCCTTGATCCAGTCCTCGCGGTCCCAGTCGCGGAAATCGCCGGGCGGCGGTCCGCCGGCGTTGTTCACCAGGATGTCCGGCGCCGGGCAGGCGGCGAGCGCCGCGGCACGCCCTTCTTCGGTGGAGATGTCGCCGGCGACGGGCGTGACCTTCACGCCGGTTTCCTTGCTGATCTCGGCCGCCGTCTTCTCGAGCTCGCTCGCGGTGCGGGCCGTGATGACCAGTTCGACCCCTTCGCGCGCCAGCGACAGCGCGCAGGCGCGGCCGAGCCCCTTGCTGGCCGCGCAGACGATGGCTGTCTTGCCCGTGAGACCCAGGTCCATGATGCGCCTCCCCAATGCTGCCACGGGTGTAGCGCAGCAGGGTCGAGCGGGCCAGGGTGGCGGCCAGTGCCGTCCGCCACCCCTCCGACCGGCCGACGTGCGGGGCTCGAAGCGCTCGAAGCGTGAGGCTCCCGGTACCTTGCTCCACACGTGTCGCTCGAGGCGCGCGGCGTGCGTTCCTCGGGGCGCGTTCCTCGGGGCGCGTCGAGCGACGGGGGCCGATCGTGGCCGCCCGGTCAGTGGTGGAACAGGGGCGGCATCGCCGGCTTCGCCTCCGGGATCCAGCATCCCGGTCCGCCGGCGGGAGCGCCCGCATCGAAGGCGAAGGCGCTCCGCTGGACGTCGTGGTACGACAGATGCTGGCCGCCCCACCCGCCGGGCAGATCGGCGGTCGCGTCGATCGACAGGGTGGAGACCCCCTTCCCCTGCAGCGTCGTCCCGGCCTGCGATGCGACGAACTTCATCGACCAGTCGCCGGTCCCGAGGACGGAGGCGGCGAAGCGAGCGAGATCGAACCCGCCGCAGGCGGCCGGTCCGTTGCCGGCAGGATCGGTCTGCACCGTCCCCTCGCTGGCCGCCGTGGTGGCGAGCGTCGCATCGCTCCATCCGTTGCCGCTCAGCGTGAAGGTGAAGCTGTCGGTGACGCGCATGTGGATCAGGGTATGGCTCGACGGCAGTTCGGCCGTGAGCTCCATGCTGAGCGTCGCCGCGTAGCCGCCCACGAGCTTGCCGTCCTCGATGGTCAGCTGGGCGCTGCCGACGGCGGCCGTGGTGATGCTGCCCACGGCGCCGCCGCGGCCGAACGCGTCGAAATCGATGACGTTGCCGAGGGAGATGTGGATCGCGGCATAGTCGTTCGGCACCAGTGCGGTGAGGCCGATATCGACGCTGGCCTGCGCGGTCCCGTCGATCGCCACCGCATGTGGGGCGAACCCGCGGCCCGCGTGCAGGTAGGCGCCATCGCGCCAGGTGCCCAGGTCGATTTCGTTCAGCGCGAGGGGTGTCGGATGGTGCCAGTCGTCCCAGGCAAAGCGTGGCTTGAGATGGTCGGGCTTTGAAATGTGCATGTGGGCGTATCCCCGTTCCCGATGCGACGGCCGATGCTGCCGCCGGGAGAACGAGACCCAAGTGCAACGCAAACGACGACAAAACAGTTCGTAGATTGCAACACAAAAGCGTCAAATAGAGTTGGGAACGTGTGATCGATCGACTTCGACGACGTTCCTGCGCGCGGTGCCGTCTTTATCCGACACTCGCATCGCTGATTTGCGTGCGATCTGTTACGGAGCGAACCATCTGCCGCACAGGCCACGGCTACGCCGCCAGCCACTGGGCGGCAATCGGCTGAGTGGCGATCGGCTGGACGGCGATCGGCCGAAGGGCGATCGGCTGCCCTCCCAACGGCCGCACGTGCGTTCGGCTGCACTGCGCGGACGAACCCTGTCGCCCGACGCCGGACGCGCACGAACGCCGGCCGGGAGTCCCGGCCGGCGTCGTAACCCGGTCCAATCAGCGGGCGGGCGTGGCGAGCGCCAGTCGCTGGTGCGGCGTGCTCGCCGCGGCGACATGGGTGGATGAAGCGCCCGCGCGGCACTCCGGATACATCGCCAGCAGCGCGCTCGGGATGTTGCAGCCGGGGATGGCGGCGGTGACGGTCGTCGCGGCCGGCGGCACCGGCGGATGCGGCGCGGGGGCGCTCGCGGGCTCCACGGCGGGAGGCGCCGCGCGGGTCACCGAACGGGGCGCCGGCCTGCTCTGCGCCACGGGCTTCGGTGCGGGCGCCGCACTCGGGGCGGTCGTGCATTCCGGATAGAGCGACACCTGCAGCCAGGGCGTCCGGCAGAAGGCAGGCGCACCCGCGACCACCGTCGTGGCCGGCGCCGCGTCAGCCTCCTGCGTCGCGGGTGGCGGGGCAACCCGGACGGGCGCGCCAGGCTGGAGGACGGGCGTCGCGGCGGGCGGCGGCAGCGGCGTCGCGATGACGGGTGTCGGAGCGGCGGAGGCGGCCAGGACCGGTCCCGGAGCGGGCGCGGCGGAGGCGACTGGCGGCCCGCCGGCGGCTGCGGTGCGTTGATCCTGCAGGCAGGGGCGCCCGACGCGGATCGCGGCCTGGCGGACGTCCTTGATCTCGCACAGGATCTCGCGCGCCAGGGCCTCGTCCTTCAGGCCGGTGATCACCACCGCGGCGTTGTTGCGGGTCTCGCACTCCCGATCGATGTCGCTGATCGCGCCGCCCAGGCCGAACAGCGGCGTGGTGACGCCGACCGACGAACCGGTCGCGCAGGGATTGAGCCCGTAGATGTTGGACAGGCCGAGCGCCGGCGCGTTTCTCGGGATGCTCGGAAGCCCGGTGTTGTTGATGTTCTCTGTGATGGTGGCCTGCGCCATGCCCCGATGCGGGGCGAGCGCGACGGCGGCGACGCAGGCCGCCAGGATGATGGTGATACGCATGACGCTTCCCTCTTTTGGCTGCCTGCGGGCGGCCTTCTTGTCAGAATTGCGATCCCCAGGAACCCGACCATGAATAGGTGTGCCCGTTGATCGTGCTGGTGAACGAGCCCCCGCCACCGCCGAAGCTGGTGCCGCCGTTCGGGCCAGTGTTGATCCCGCCGCTGAAATACGAATTGCTGCTGAAACCGTTGCCGTTGATGCTGACGCCGTAGGAGCCGTTGCCGGCATAGGCGACGGCGCCGCTGCCTGGGCCGGTGATGGTGACGCCGGTCGTCGTGCCGCTATGGGCCTGGGCGAAGGCCGCTGCCGGCGCAAGCAATCCGGCGGCGAGCCAGAGTCCGGGTCGGATGGTCCGCATGGAATGTCTCCTGTCGAAATCCGTGCGAGGCGATCGAAGTGTTGCGGCGGTCAATGCATGGACCAGCCGCCGTAACCAAAGCTGTGTGCCGTCGCACTGCTGGAACCGGTGAACGAGGCCGTGCCGGTGGAGGCACCCATGGTTCGCGTGCTGATGGTGGACCCAGTGGCGATGCTGTTCGGCGTGACGCCGATCATGGTGCCGCCGAAGCTCTGCGCGCCGACGATCGCGGCGCCACCATTGCTGCTGTTGGCGGTCGCGGAGGACGTAGCTCCGGCGCTGGCGCCGACGCTGCTGTAGCTGCCGGCGTAGGCGGGAGTGAACGCGACGGCCGCGAAGAAGGCGGCGAGGATGGCGGTAGAGGCGAGGAACCGGCGCATGGCGATCTCCACGGTCGGACGATGAAGGGACGGTCGAGCGGGCGGCGGCGACCGAGATCGCCGCCGCCCGACCGGATATCAGGGCAGCGACACGCCGCCGACGATCCCGGTGAAGCCATGGCCGCTCGTCTGCGCGCCCTGGCTGCCGCCGGCCGCGAAGCCCGCGAAGCCGCTCGAGATCCCGCCCACGGTCCCGTGCTGCGTGGAGTAGGTCGAGATGGACCCACCAGTCAGCCCGGTCGAAAGGCTGGTCGTGCTGTAGGCAGAACCGGACGAGCCGGCGAGCGCCGCAGAGGGGCCGACGCCGCCGACCGAGCTGCCGCCAGACGCGCTGGAGCCGCCGCCGACGCTGGCGCCCGTGCCGCCCGCCACGAACAGACCGCCCGCGAAAGCCGGAGCCGACGCGAGGCACAGGGCACCGGCGGCTGCAAGAAGCAGTTTACGCATGTTTCCACTCCCAAGTAATGAGGCAAAGCCACCCAGTATTGATCTGGATGATCGGCCCGCCCAGCCGGCGAGCCCCTACATTTCTTCAGGAAACCACATACGAGTCAAAAACAAAATCTTTCTGTTCTCCGCACATGCCGTTGAATATTTCGACGTTTCGACCATAATCGAAGAGTCGAACGGACCACCCGGGACGCGCTCACGAGCGCGTGCATCACGACTGGCGTGATCGCTGGCCCGCCCCACCTCCGCAGTGTGGTATCGAGTGCGTTCACACCACCGCTCTCCCGCGGTGGGGCGGACGGCTTGGACACCAGGCCGGAACAAAGGGGCTGACGGCGGCGATGACGGAACCGGCTTGCGTTGCGACACTGGCGAGGCGTTTCGAAGCAGCGGAGGCGCGGTGCGCCACGCTCGATCAGGAGATCGCTGCGCTCGCCCCGGCGGACGAGCGGCGCAACACCCTCTGGCTGAAGCTGGAAGACGCATTGGCCGAACGTCAGGGCTGCCTGGAGGCGCTGACGGCCACGCCCGCCACGGAGCCCGGTGCCGTGCGCATGAAGGCCGCGATCGCGCGCCGGTTGCTGCAGCGGCATGCCGAGATGCCGGCCGAGGACGTCGCGCCGCTGCTCGCCCTCGCCGGCTCCGCGCTCGACGATCTCCTTGCCGGATCTCCTTCGCCGACACCCGGGGACCTCCCGCCGCACTGACGGGAAATTCGGCGCGTGTCGGCGTGGGGCGGCGGGCCGTCGCGCGGCCTGGCGATAGTGGCAGGCCGCATCGCAGTACGGGGCGGCTGCCCGCTGCCCGGGGCGGCCGGGCGGGGTTCTAGTCGCCCGCCGCGTCGGCCGTCTGGGACAGGAACCCGAGCAGTTCGTGCATCATGGCCCGGTTCGCGGCGTAGATGATCCGCCGGCTCGACCTGCGATGGACCAGCAACCCCGCCTGCGTGAGCTGTTGCAGGTGAAAGGACAGCGAGGACGGGGCGAGCGACAAGCGTGCGGCGATCACCCCGGCCGCCAGCCCCTCCGACCCGTGTTCCGCAAGCAGGCGCCAGAGGTCGAGGCGGATTTCCTGACCGAGGGCGCTGAGCATGGCAACGACGCGCCCCTCGTCCACCGCCGTGCCCGCATGGGGCATCAGGTCCGTCGGGGGTGGAGGCGGAACGGCAAGCATGCCTCGCCTGTCGGGCGCCTCGTGGCGAGGCCCGCCCGGATTGCTGTTGAACGCCATCAGGCACCCCCCTGTTTTCTCGTGCGACGTGTCTGCCCGGTTCGCGTTCTCATTTGCGCGCAAGGGGCATGGACCGTCATGCCGCTTCGCGACCACAAGCCAAAACAAGTAACGGAAAGACTTTAACGGGGCAGAACTGCTTCAGCCACGATCGGAAAGTTCTCGGACTATCGCGTTCCATCAGGAATGCGTGACGACTTTGCGGGACGGAATGAATGATGTACGGCCGCGACAGGCCCCATCATTTTCCACCTCGAATTCCGATCATTGCATCGCTCCAATGGATGATGAGAGAATTGGCAGACGATGGCAGAAAAAATCTTATCCGGAATGATTTCACGTGCCGGGGCGGCCGCGGACCGATTGGCGCCATGGTCGGAACGGAGGCGATCCGCTGGTCCCCGAGTGGCGGAAAGGTAGCGGAACCTTGGTGCGCCCGGCAGGACTCGAACCTGCAACCAAGCGGTTATGAGCCGCCAGCTCTGACCAATTGAGCTACGGGCGCGGAATGGGCGGAGAACGCCTCAGAAGCCCCTGCCGCGTCAACCCGGTCCCGCACGAACCTGCCGCCAGGCAGGAGGATCCCGAACGGCACGCGATCGCGAGGCATGTGACCGGCTCCGCACGAATTGCCTACCCGGGAGCCTTCTGGCATAGCAGCAATGACGTCCAACCGAAGCCGTTCAAGGCGATTCGGCGTGCCACGAACGGCGATTGCTTCACAGAGGAACACCTCGGATGCAAATGGCCCACTGGGTGGTCATCGCCTGCGGCTTGCTGGCGTTGGTCTACGGCCTGATCACCAGCCGTCAAGTTCTCGCCGCGGATGCCGGTTCGGCCCGCATGCAGGAAATCTCCGGCGCCGTGCAGGAAGGCGCACGGGCGTATCTCAACCGGCAATACACCACGATCGGCCTGGTCGGCGTGGTCATCCTGATCATCCTGGGCCTGATTCTCGGGATCCACACGGCCATTGGCTTCGTCATCGGCGCCGTGCTCTCGGCCGCCGCGGGCTATGTCGGCATGAACGTCTCGGTGCGCTCCAACGTGCGCACCGCCCAGGCCGCCCGTAACGGGCTCGCCGCCGGGCTCGACGTCGCGTTCAAGGCAGGGGCCATCACCGGCATGCTGGTGGTCGGCCTCGGACTGCTGGGCGTGGCCGGCTACTACTTCATCCTGCGCGCGAACTACGGCCCCGACATCACCGACGATCAGCTCCGCCACGTGCTGGAGGCCATGGTCGCCCTCGGCTTCGGCGGCTCGCTGATCTCCATCTTCGCGCGCCTCGGCGGCGGCATCTTCACCAAGGGCGCCGACGTGGGCGCCGACCTGGTGGGCAAGGTCGAGGCCGGCATCCCCGAGGACGACCCACGCAACCCGGCCGTGATCGCCGACAACGTGGGCGACAACGTGGGCGACTGCGCCGGCATGGCCGCCGACCTGTTCGAGACCTACGCCGTGACGATCGTCGCCACGATGCTGCTGGCCGGCATCTTCTTCACCGGCCCGGTCCGCGACGCCCTGCTGATGTTGCCGCTCGGGATTGGCGGGATCTGCATCCTGACCTCCATCATCGGCACGTATTTCGTGAAGCTGGGTCCCGACAACGGGATCATGAAGGCGCTCTACAAGGGGCTGATCGTCACCGGCCTGCTGTCGATCGTGGGCGTGGCGATCATCATCGCCTGGTTCATCGGCTTCGGCACCCCGCTCGCCATGACGGGCGGCGGCTCGACGACCGGCTTCGCGCTGTTCGTCTGCGCCCTGGTGGGGCTCGTGGTCACCGGCGCGATCGTCTGGATCACCGAATACTACACGGCGACCGAATACCGGCCCGTGCGCTCGATCGCGCAGAGCTCCACGACCGGCCACGGCACCAACGTGATCCAGGGCCTCGCCGTCTCGATGGAAGCGACGGCGCTGCCGGTGATCGTCATCTCGATCGGCATCATCGTCACCTACATGGTGGCGGGCCTGTTCGGCATCGCGGTCGCCGCCACCACCATGCTGTCGCTCGCCGGCATGATCGTGGCGCTCGACGCCTACGGCCCGGTCACCGACAACGCCGGCGGCATCGCCGAAATGGCGGACCTGCCCAAGGACGTGCGCGTCACCACCGACGCGCTGGACGCGGTGGGCAACACCACGAAGGCGGTGACCAAGGGCTACGCGATCGGATCGGCAGGCCTCGCCTCGCTGGTGCTGTTCGCCGCGTACACGCAGGACCTGACGCACTACTTCCCGACCCTGAAGGTCGACTTCGCGCTGCAGAACCCGTTCGTTGTGGTCGGGCTCTTCATCGGCGGCCTGCTGCCCTACCTGTTCGGGGCGATGGGAATGACCGCGGTCGGCCGGGCCGCCGGCGCCGTGGTGGTGGAGGTGCGCCGCCAGTTCCGCGAGATCCGCGGGATCATGGAGGGGACGGCGAAGCCGGAATACGGCACGGCCGTGGACCTGCTGACCAAGGCCGCGATCAAGGAGATGATCCTCCCGTCGCTGCTGCCGGTGCTGGCACCGATCGTGCTGTGGATCGTGATCGACATCATCGCGGGCCAGGCCGCCGCCTTCGCCGCCCTAGGCGCCATGCTGCTGGGCACGATCGTGACGGGACTGTTCGTCGCGATCTCGATGACCTCGGGCGGCGGGGCCTGGGACAATGCCAAGAAGTACATCGAGGAAGGCAATCACGGCGGCAAGGGCTCCGACGCCCACAAGGCGGCGGTGACCGGGGACACGGTGGGCGATCCGTACAAGGACACGGCGGGCCCGGCGGTGAACCCGATGATCAAGATCACCAACATCGTGGCGCTGCTGCTGCTGGCGATTCTGGCCGGCTGGCTGCACTGAGAGCGCGCCCCCTCCGTCATCCGCGGGCTTGACCCGCGGATCCCGACCACGCGATTGCGAGAGGCTGGGATGGCCGGGTCGAGCCCGGCCATGACGGGGACGGGGGCGGCCGGGTCGAGCCCGGCCATGACGGAGACGGGGCGGCCGGGTCGAGCCCGGCCATGACGCTGCAGGGAAAGGAGGGGTCGCCGACCGACCTCGACACCCGACGAGCCGGTCTGGCCCGACAGCTCAGATCAGGTCAGACGCCTCGACGGCCGCGACGTCGAGCAGGCGCTCGATCACCTCGGGTTCCTGCGCGCCGGCAATCGCGTGCCGGCCGGACACCACGAAACACGGCACGCCGTTGATCCCCAGCCGGTGCGCGCGGAGATTGTCGGCATGCACCGAATCCGCCTCCTCCTCCGAGGCGAGGAAGCGGCGCACCGGCTGCGGCTCCAGCCCGCAGGCCGCCGCGATCGCCGCCAGCACGGCGTGGTCGCCGATGTCGTGCCCGTCGGTGAAATGGGCCGCGAACAGCGCCTCCACCATCGCATCCGCCCGCCCCACCCGCGCGGCGAACCGCACCAGCCGATGCGCGTCGACCGAGGACGGGGTCCGCCGAATCCGGTCGAAGCGGAACAGCACGCCCTCGGCGCGGCCGATCTCGGAGATGGAGGTGTAGAGGCGGCGCGCGCGATCTTCGCCGCCGAACTTGCGGACGACGTATTCCGGCCTGGACATCCCACTGCGGGGCATGTCGGGATTGAGCAGGAACGGACGCCACGTCAGCTCGTAGAGCAAGTCCGGGCGGCGGCGCAGCGTGCGCATCAGCCGGCGGACACCCAGGTAGCACCAGGGGCAGACGAGATCATGCACGATCTCGATCGCCAGCCGTGCCTTCGGCGGTGCCAGGACGTTCACGCTCCGATCCTGGCGCGCAATGCGGCGGATGTCACGCGGATATCATGGTCTCGCTTCCGAGCGGAGCGGCACTGCGCGCGCCGAACGCCCGTCCGTCCCAGATGCAGCCGGGGCCGCTTCCCCAATCCCGCCGGCAGGTGCAGCATCCCGGAAGTCATGCCGATCGGAGCGAACATGGACCAAACCCTGGCCGACACCCTGACGCAGTGGCGACGCCATCTGCACGCCCATCCCGAAGTCACGCTGCACGAGGCCGAGACCTCGCGCTTCGTGCAGGCGCGGTTGCAGGAACTCGGCATCCCCTTCGTCGCCGGGGTGGGCGGCCACGGCGTCGTGGCGACGCTCACCCGCGGCGCCTCCAACCGCAGCGTCGGCCTGCGCGCCGATATGGACGCGCTGCCGATCGAGGAGACCTCGGGCGTCGCCCACGCCTCCACCAACCCCGGCGTCATGCATGCCTGCGGCCATGACGGACATACCACCTCCCTGCTCGGGGCGGCCGCGCTGCTCGCAGGCGACCCGTCCTGGAGCGGCACGGTCCAGTTCGTCTTCCAGCCCGCCGAGGAAGGCGGCGGCGGGGCCAAGTCGATGATCGCGGACGGGCTGTTCGACCGCTTCCCGATGGAGGCGATCTTCGGATACCACAATTGGCCCGGCCTGGAGGCCGGCACGGTCGCCGTGCATGACGGGCCGGTCATGGCGTCCGGCTCGCGGGTCGAGTTCGTGGTGAAGGGCCATTCCGGGCATGCCGCGCTGCCGCACATGACGCGCGATCCGATGATCGCCTCGGCCCATCTGCTGCTCGCGCTGCAGACGATCGTCTCGCGCAACGTCGATCCCCTGGACAGCGCCGTGATCTCCATGGCGACGATCCAGGCCGGCACGGCGGCGAACCAGATTCCCGGCGAGGCGGTGATGCGCGGCACCATGCGCACGCTGCGCAACGCGGTGCGGGACGAGGTGGAGGCGGCGATCGAACGCGTCGCGGCAGGCGTCGGCCAGACCTTCGGGGTGGAGATCCAGCCCACACTGCGCCGCGGCAACCCGGTGACGACGAACACGCCCGCGGAGCGCGACATGGCCGCGGAGGCGGTGCAGGCGGCCGGCCTGCCGCTGCGCCGCGACATGCAGGCGGCGATGACCGGGGAGGACTTCGCCTGGTTCCTCGAGCACCGGCCGGGCGCGTTCGTGTGGATCGGCAACGGGCCGGCCGAGGGCGGGCGCGAGCTGCACAACTCCAACTACGACTTCAACGACGCGATCCTGCCCGCCGCGAGCGGTTTCCTGGCCGGGGTCGCGAAGCGCGCACTGGGGGGCTAGCCGCCGCTCGTGTCATGGCCGCCGAAGGGCGTGCGTACGTGTCATGGCCGCCGAAGGGCGTGCGTACGTGTCATGGCCGCCGAAGGGCGGCCATCCACGACTTACGGTGCCGGGGGAAAATCATGGATGGCCGGGACGAGCCCGGCCATGACACGGGGCACATGACTACCGCAGGCCCGACACCACCCTGTCGCGAGCCCAACACCACCGGTCGCGGCGCTACACCACCCCGTCCGACCGCAGCGCCGCGATCGCGCGGTCGTCGTAGCCCAGGTCGGCCAGGATCGCGTCCGTGTGGGCCCCGAGCGGCGGGGCGATCGTGTCGAGCTTGCCGCCGCCATGGGCCAGCTTGAACCCCGATCCCATCAGCCGCATCGGCCCGTAGGGACTGTCCACCGTCTGCAGCACGTCGCGCGCGGCGATCTGCGGGTGGTCGATGATCTCCTCCACCTTCCAGATGCTGGCCGCCGGCGCACCCGCGTCGTTCAGACGGCGTTCCCAGGTCTTGGCATCCGCCGCCGACAGCGCGCGCTCGATGATCTCCCGCAGCGCCGCCTCATGCTCCTTGCGGCTGAACCAGTCGGCGAAGCGCGGATCGTCGAACACCTCCGTGCAGCCGATCGTGGTGATCAGCGCGCGGAACTGCTTCTCGTCATTCACCGCGAGCAGCAGGTGGCTGTCCTTCGCCTTGAACAGGTTCGCCGTCACCTTGCGGCTGATCGCCTGATTGCCGAACTGCTCCTGGTGGTGGCCGGCCACGGTGAAATCGGCGACCTGGGTCGAGAGGAAGGCGAGGCTCGCCTCCAGCATCGAGACGTCGATGAACTGCCCCTTCCCCGTGTGCGTGCGCTGGAACAGCGCGGAGGACACCGCGAAAGCGGCCGTCATCCCCGACAGCACGTCGCAGACCGCGAAGCCCGCACGGGTCGGACCCATCTCCTTGTGGCCGGTGATCGCCATGATCCCGGACATCGCCTGGATCTTGCCGTCATAACCGGCCTCGTTGCTCGACGGGCCGGTCTGGCCGAAGCCCGAGATGCAGCAATAGATCAGCCGCGGATTCACCTCGGACAGCGCCTTGTAGCCGATGCCCAGCCGGTCCATCACGCCGCCGCGGAAGTTCTCTATGACCACGTCGGCCTCGGCGGCGAGCTTCTTGACGATCTCCACCGCGGCCGGCTTCTGCAGGTCGAGCGTCAGGCTTCGCTTGTTGCCGTTGATCGCGAGCCAGGACGGCGCCATGCCGCGCTCCGCCCATTCGCGCGACAGCGGCGTGCGCCGCATGTCCTCGCCCTCGCGCCGCTCCACCTTGATCACGTCGGCCCCCAGCAGCGCGAGCTGGTAGGACCCGTACGGCCCGGCCAGGACCTGGGTGAAGTCGAGGATGCGGACACCCTCGAACGGGCGCTTGGCTTCCGTCACGGCACGTTCCTCCGGTTCATGCGCACGCGCCGGCTGCCCGGCGTATGCCATCCGCGTTCATCGCGGTTGCAGGCCCCATTCCTGACGGCACGGCGTTCGCTCATGCCGAACGGCCTGAGGATCGTTCATGCCGTTCGGCATGGTTTCATCCGAAACTTCAGGCGGCGACGCGGTTCGGGCGCGCCAGTTCCTTCTGCCGGTCGAACTCCGCGCGGCGGCGCGCGAGTTCCTCGGGCCCGATCCGCTCGAGGTTCAGGTAGTCGTTCTTCCAATCGCCGCTTTCCGACCAACGGATCGGCGACTGCATCGTGGTGCGCGCGCCGACCGCGCCCTCGAGCAGGCGCAGCGCCAGTTCCAGCGTCTCGTCCTGCGAGGCGACGTCGTGCGGCTTACCGGCGCTGTTGCCCAGCGGGAAGTCGCTGAACAGGAAGCGCGGCACGGCGGCGTGCTCCACGATGTCCTTGGCGCAGCCCATCACCACGGTCGGGATGCCCGCCGCTTCGATGTGGCGCGCGACCAGGCTGACCGTCTGGTGGCAGACCGGGCAGTTCGGCACCAGCAGCACGGCGTCGGCGCCATCCTCCTGCACGCGCTTCAGCAGTTCCGGCGCGTCGGTCTGCACCGTGACGCGATGGCTGCGGTTGGTGGGCGCGCCGTGGAAGCGCGGCGCGATCGCGCCCACGCGGCCGGCGGCGACGGCGCGCTGCAGCGCCGGCAGCGGGAACCAGGTGTTCGCGTCGGTGGCCGTGGTGTGCGTGCGGTCGTAGCCGATGTGCGAGATGCGCAGGTCGTAGGGCTGCGTCACGTCCTTCGAATACGGCTGGTAGAACTTGGCGCTGCCGTTGTACGGCGCACCGGGACCCTGGTCGCCCTTGTCGGGCTGGAACGGGGCGGCGGTGGTGATGATGGCGATCCGCGCGGCGTTCAGTTTCTTCTGAAACGGCGTGAACGGCGCCTGCAGGTAGTGCGCCCAGCGATAGGGCGTGGTGTAGCCGATCGCCTTGTAGTACTCGCGGGTGCGCTGCATGTAGGGGATCGGCGCGTCGTAATCCGGCGCGAAGCCGAGAAGCGCGTCGATGTCGGTCGTGGGGTCTTCCATGGCGATCCTCCGCCGCGTGCGAAATGCTGCCGGAACTCGTGCATGAAACCCGCTTGGGCGCAAGGGAGGCGGGAGGGAGGGAGCGGGTGTGTTCCGGTCTCCTGCGAACGCCGGGCTCGCCCTTGCCGTCATCCGCGGGCCTCGACCCGCGGATTCCGACCGCAGCTTCGCGGCGTGGGGATGGCCGGGTCGAGCCCGGCCATGACGATTGGACGCAGGCAGTGCGGATGGCCAGGACAAGCTCGGCCGTGACGTGGGTGAGAGAACGGATGGCCCCGCCAGTGCGCACGCCGTCATGGCCGGCCGTCGAGCCGGCCATCCCACGCGGCACGGTGCCGGTGGGCATGGCCGGGTCAAGCTCGGCCATGACGTGGGTGGGTGAGAGCCCTCCGCGCGGAACCGGGGCCTCGGCCCGCCGCTATTCCGCCGCCAGCTTCACCTCAGCGGGCGCGTTCAGGCGTTGCAGCAGCGTCTCCCGCCGCGTGGCGGCCTTCGCCATGTTGGCCTCCTTCACGGGACCGAAGCCGCGGATCGTGTCCGGCAGCTCCGCCAACCCAACCGCCGCGTCCAGCGTCTCGGGGCGCAGGGCAGCCAACGCAGCGCGCAGGTCCGCGACGTACTGCCCGATCAATGCCCGCTCCGCCTTGCGCTCCGCCTGCCAACCGAACGGATCGAGCGGAGTGCCGCGCAGGATCTTGCCATGGCGCATCATGCGGAACAGCGGCATGGCGATACGACCCGACACCGCAATCTTGCCGCGCCGCCCGGTCGCCGGATCGTGCCGGTGCAGCAGCGGCGGCGACAGATGGAACACCGCGCCGGGTCCATAAGTCGCGCCCGCGTGCAGCCGCGCGACCTCGTACTCGTCCTTGTAGCCCATCGCGCGGAACAGCCCCTCGGCGGCGGCGCGGGTCAGGCGGCCCGGCTTGCCGAACACTGCGGTCTCGCGCGCCTCGACCTCCTTCACCAGCGTGCGGTAACGCTCCGCGTAGCGGCGGGACTGGTAGGCGGTAAGCGCCGCGACGCGGGTCGCGATCACGTCCTCCAGTGCGGCCTGGGGACCCTCGACCAGCTCGCCCAGGATCTCGTGCATCAGCGCCGGCTTCTCGGCCAGGATGCGGCCCCACATGAAGGCGCGGCGGTTCAGCTTCACGGCGGCGCCGTTCAGCTCTATGGCGCGCAGGATCGCGGACTCGCTCACCGGCAGCAGGCCGCGCTGCCAGGCGATGCCGAGCATGACGGTGTTCATGGCCTGGGCGTTGCCGAAGAGTTTTTCGGCGATGCGCACGCCATGCAGCCAGATCGAACGCGTCGCGTCCGTCGCCTTCTCGAGCGTGCGCTTGTGCAGTGCCGCGTCCATCGACAGCAGCCCGTTGCGCTTGAACTCCGCCGTCGCGGCGAGGTCGAGATTGCCGATCACCACGGCGGATTTCGCCGCCCGCTCCAGCACGCCGGGCTGGCAGCCGACCGCCAGATCGGCCGCAAGCATCAGGTCCGCGCTGGCGAGCGGGATGCGCACCACGTCGAGCGCGCTTTCGTCCGTGGCGATCTGCACATGCGCGACCACCGCGCCGTTCTTCTGCGCGAGGCCGGTGAAATCGAGCGTCTTCACCGCGCGGCCTTCGAGATGCGCCGCCATCGCCAGGATCGCGCCCGAGGTGACGATCCCGCCGCCGCCGATGCCGGCGAACAGGCCGCGCCAGACCGTGCCCTGCGGCAGGGCGGGCTGCGGCAGGTCGCGTCCGAGCTCCGCTTCGCGCGCTTCCCAGGTGGTGTCGGCGTCGGGGGCGGCGGGCGGTCCGTCCAGCGTCACGAAGCTGGGGCAGAAGCCTTTCAGGCAGGAGAGGTCGACGTTGCAGGCGGTCGGGTTGATGCGCCGCTTGCGGCCCAGCGGGGTCTCGACCGGATCGATCGCGATGCAGCCGGACTGGGTGGAGCAGTCGCCGCAATTCTCGCAGACGCTCTCGTTGATCACCACGTGGCGCGTCGCCTGCGGCATGGAGCCGCGCTTGCGGCGGCGGCGCTTCTCGGTCGCGCAGACCTGGTCGTAGATCAGCACCGAGGGGCCGTCGTAGTCGCGCAGCTCCCGCTGCACCGCGTCGAGTTCGGCGCGGGTATGCCGCGTCACGCCGGGCGGCAGGGCGGAGGGCGACGGCATGCGGTCCGCTTCGTCCACCACGACGGCGATGCGCTTCACGCCCTCGGCGGCGAGCTGGGCGGCGATGGCGGGCACGGTGGGCGCGCCCTCCGCGGGCTGGCCGCCGGTCATGGCGACGGCGTCGTTGAACAGCAGCTTGTAGGTGATGCGGGTCTTGGCCGCGACCGCCTGGCGGATCGCGAGGCTGCCGGAATGCTGGTAGGTGCCGTCGCCCAGGTTGGCGAACATGTGCTTCACCTCGGTGAAGCCGGAGAGGCCGACGAAGGGCACGCCCTCCCCGCCCATGTGGGTGAAGGTGCGGGTCTGCGGACCCTCGTCCAGCGCCATGAAGTGGCAGCCGATGCCGGCCGAGGCGAAGCTGCCCTCGGGCAGCTTTGTGCTGGTGGCATGCGGGCAGCCCGCGCAGAAGGCGGGGACGCGCTTCAGCAGCCCATCCGGGCGGTCGGCGGCGACCGGGGGCGGCAGGTTCGGCAGGTTGAGCCCCGCCCCGCCCAGCACCTTGGCGAGGCCGCCCGCGACGATCTCGGGCGAGAGCTCCATCAGCGCGGAGAGCAGCGGCTCCCCGTTCGGCAGCGTCTTGCCGCTGATCTCGGGGCGCTGGTCGGCGGGCAGGTGGTACAGCGCGTCGCGGATCTGGCTTTCGACGAAGCTGCGCTTCTCCTCGACCACCAGGATCGCGCGCTTGCCGCGGGCGAAGGCGCGCAGGCCTTCGGTCTCCAGCGGCCAGGTCATCGCGACCTTGTAGACGGCGAGCTGCGCGTGGTCCTCGATGCCGAGGCGGCGCAGCGCGTGCAGCGTGTCCTCGTGCACCTTGCCCACGGTGACGATGCCGATCGTGGCGTCGGCGGTGCCGGAAACCAGCCGGTCGATCCGGTTGGCGCGGGCCCAGGCCATCAGCGCGGGCAGCCGCTCCTCGATCATGCGCCGCTCGAGTTCGGCGCGTTCGGCCGGAAAGCGCAGCGTGTGATCGAGGTTGAGCCCGTGCGGGGGCAGCGCAAAGTCGGGGGTGACGAAGACGGGCCGGCTGGGGACGATGGCGGTGGAGGCCTGCTCCATCGTCTCGGCCGTGGTCTTCATCGCGACCCACAGGCCGGAATAGCGCGACATCGCCCAGCCGGCGAGGCCGAGGTCGAGCACGTCCTGCACGGAGGCCGGGTTGAGCACCGGCATGAAGCAGTTCTGGAAGACGTATTCGGTCTGGTGCGGGTAGGTGGAGGAGTGCGCGCCATGGTCGTCGCCCGCGACAGCGAGCACGCCGCCATGCTTGTGGGTGCCGGCCATGTTGCCGCAGTGGAACGCGTCGCCGGTGCGGTCGACGCCGGGCCCCTTGCCGTACCACATGCCGTAGACGCCATCGACCTTGGGGCCGGGGAACGCGCCGAGTTCCTGCGTGCCCAGCAGCATCGTGGCGGCGAGATCCTCGTTGATGCCGGGCTCGAACCGCACCGCCTGCTCCGCGAGCAGTTTCTTCCGCGACCACAGTTCCTTGTCGAGCATGCCGAGCGGCGAACCGCGATAGCCGGAGACGAAGCCGGCGGTGTTCAGCCCGGCGAGCGCGTCGAGCCGCCGCTGCTCGAGCAGCAGGCGCACCAGTGCCTGGATGCCGCTGAGCAGCACGGGCCGATCGAAATCCTGGAAGCGAGACTCGAGCGTCGTGGTCGTGCCGAGGCCAATGTCCATGAGCTGCGTCCCCTCTCTCGCCGGCGTGCGTGACGCCTGCTCCCCGCCCTGCATACTAGGTAGGTCGCCGTGGGAAAGGTTGCCATAGTGCGGGAGGCCCGCTCCCCATCTTGGCAGGATCCGCCAAATTGCTGCGGCGCAACACGAGGAAGATCAATGCCGCTGGACCGGGTGGATCGCGCGATCCTGGAGTATCTGCAGGCAAACGGACGCGCGACGGCGGCGGAGTTGAGCGAAGCGGTGAACCTCTCGCCCTCGCCGACGCACCGGCGGCAGAAGATGCTGGAGGAGCAGGGCGTCATCCAGCGCTACGTGGCGGTGCTGGACCAGGACAAGGTCGGGCTGCCGGTGAACGTGTTCGTCACGGTGAAGCTCGCGAACCACACCGACGAAACCTTGCACGGGTTCGAGCGGGCGGTCGCCGCGTGTCCCGAGGTGATGGAGATGTACGAGATGACCGGCGCGCGGGACTACCTGCTGCGCGTGGTCGCGGCCGACGTCGCGGCCTACGAGGCGTTCCTGCGCGGCACGCTGACGAAGATCCCCGGTGTGCAGTCGTTCGAGTCGGCGATGGCGCTGAAGCGCATCGTATACCGGACGGCTTTACCGCTCCGCGGCGGATGACCGGGACGGAGGGGCCCGTGCGGTCGCGTGGCGCGCGGCTAGGCCCTTCCCGTCATGGGCGAGCGCGATCCGGCCATCCTCGCAGCACAGTGCCGATGGGGGTGGCCGGGTCGAGCCCGGCCATGACGGAGAGGAGTGGGTGCCGGCCTCCCACCGACCGGTCTCCGACCGCCCGACCAACCGGGGCCGCCTCTCCGCGATTCGGCTGCGGCGACGTCCTTACGGCACCGCGACCCGATGATACCCGCGGCCGTAGTAGATCAACCCCTCATGCGCCTGGCCGGTGCGCACCGCCTCGACCGAGCAGAAGAACACGTCGTGCGTGCCGACCTCGACGATCTGGGTGATGCGGCAGTCGAACACCACCACCGCCTCGTCGAGCACCGGCGCCCCTGTCGCCAGCGTGTGCCAGACATAGCCGTCGAAGCGCTGGTCCATCGTGTGTTCGGTCATGCCGGCGAACACCGGTGACAATCCTTCCTGCGCCGGGGTCAGCGTGTTCACGCACAACACCCCGTTCTGCTTCATCGCCGGATAGGAATCGTTCGTGCGATTGGCGCAGACCAGCAGCGTGGGCGGGTTGTCGGTCACGCTGGTCACCGCGGACGCCGTGAAGCCCGCCTTGCCGCCCGGCCCGTCCGTGGTGATCACGTTCACCGCGGCGCCCAGGCGCGCCATGGCCTCGCGATAGGCTTGCTTTTCCACCGGCACGGTCGCACTCCATTCCCCGTCTGCGCAAAGTATGGCCCACCACCGCCGGACTGGCCAGTTGGCCGGCCCTGGACGGTGATGCCGCGCGGGTCGAACGGCCGCTGCACAGGACACCGGCCGCGCCGGACGGGGCGCCAGCCGGGCGGAGAGCCGGTTCAGGCGACCGGCAGCTCCGCCATCTCGCGCGCCTCCCGCGGCGGCGGCTGATCGGGCACGGCGTCCGCATGGGTCAGCAGGAAGAAGCTGTGCGCGGTCGCCAGTTCCTCGATCGGGAACTGCCGGAAATGCGGATCGATGTGCGGCAAGGCCCGCACCTCGCGGATGCTCGCCTCGTTCCAGTCGCCCAGGTAGTGCGACACCCGAAGGCCGGCGCGGCGGAAGATCGGCTCCCATTCCGAGCGGACCAGCCGGTTCTGGTATTCGAACCGGGTATGGAACAGCAGCCGGTAGAATTCCTCGGAATAGCGGTAGTAGTTGAACCGGTTGGCGCGCGGGTCGTGGAACGCCCAATGGTCGTCGTGCCCGACCATCACGTACATCGCACCGCCGGGCCGCAGCATGCGGCGCAGCGCGACGAGTTCGGGTTCCACGATGTGCGGCGGGATGTGCGACAGCACGCAGTTGGAAACCATGAAGTCGACCGATCCCTCCGGCAGGAACGGGCGATCGGTATCGGTGGTGATGTGCAGCGTGAAGTTGCAGGCGCGGTAGATCGCCTCGCGCGACGGCAGGCTCAGCAGGAAGGAGAGTTTCTCCGTCGCGATCTTCCGATCCACGCCGATCTCGCGTTCGAGTTCGTCCACGATGCGCAGCAGGTAGCGGAAATAGGTGCGGAGGTATGGCAGGCGCGCCTTGTCCTCCACGTCGAACAGGTGGAACCGGTAATCGCCCAGCAGGAACAGCAGGATCACGTCGTGATGGTGCCAGCCGGTCCCGACGTCGAGCACGGTGCCGCCGCGCGGCGTCATCTCGTAGGCCTTCCGAACCAGCTCGTAAGCGCTCATGCATCCGGCCAGCCGCCGCTCGGAACGGGTTCCTGCATTCGCGACCAGGGAGGCGGCGTGATAAACACGATCGCCAAATGGAACGACGGACAAAGTCTTCTCGGCGACCGCCCAACTGTAATATTTGAGCATCGTCCCCTCTCCGTTCTTTGGTCGAAGCATATCGATCGACCGGAGAACAAGTCGCGGCCGTGCACCATTACTCGCCCCTTTGTGTCCCGACAGGCGGGAACCGAACGGAGTGTTCGCCGAAATCGGCTTCGAATGTTCCGTCGCCGCCGGACGCCAGGGCCACACGGCCATCCGGCCCTGGCCCTGGCTCCATTGGCCACCGGGCGCGCCCCGGGGTCAGGACCCTCGGCTGCGCCCCGCCTGCTGGCGGCGCCACAGGCCAGGCGGCACGCCGGCATGCCGCGTGAACACCCGCGTGAAGTGGCTCTGGTCCGCGAAGCCGAGTTCCAACGCGATGTCCGCGATCGGCAGCGGACCCAGCAACAGCGCCTTGGCCCGCTGCACCCGGCACGCCAGCAGCCACTGGTGCGGCGTGCGCCCGAACGTGACCCGGAACGCCCGGATGAAGTGACTGCGGGAGAGGCGGCAGCGCGTCGCCGCCGCCGCGACGGAAAGCCTGTCGGGTGGGGCGGCCAGGAGGAACGAACGCACCTCCGCCGCTTGCCTCGGCGACAGCCCCTGCCCCGTCGCGGCACGCCGTTGCGCGGGGCAACGGCGCGCCGCTTCCGTCATGCGGCGTCGACCAGCACGATCTCCGCGTCCTCCAGGGCGACGATCTCGACCGACCCCTGGCCGGTGATCGCCGCGCCATCCCGCGCCTCGATCCGCACGCCATCCACCGTCACCGCACCCGTGGCCGGCACGAGGTAGGCATGGCGGTCCGGGTCGAGCGGGAGGGTGACGCGTTCACCCGCCCCGATCGTCGTCCCCAGCACGCGGGCGTCCGCGCGGATGGGCAGCGCTCCCTCGTCGCCGCGTCCGCTCGCCAGGGTCACGAACTGGCCGGAGCGCGCGTCCTTCGGGAAAGGCTTGCTGCCCCAGGACGGCGTGCCGCCGTGCGTGGTCGGTTGGATCCAGATCTGGAAGATGCGCGTCGTCTCGCGCTCCAGGTTGTATTCCGAGTGGCGCACGCCGCTGCCGGCCGACATCACCTGCACGTCGCCCGCCTCGGTGCGGCCGACATTGCCCAGCGAATCCCGGTGCGTGATCGCGCCGTCGCGGACATAGGTGATGATCTCCATGTCGGCATGCGGGTGCGGCGGAAACCCGGCCTCGGCTGCGATCTCGTCGTCGTTCCACACGCGCAGCGCGCCCCACCCCATGCGGGACGGATCGTAGTAGTTGGCGAAGGAGAAATGGTGCCGCGCATTCAGCCAGCCGTGGTCGGCATGGCCCAGCGAGGCGAAGGGGCGGCGTTCGATCATCGTCCTGAACTCCCATCGGCGGGCGGGATCGCCCGTCGTTCGAGCCGGAAGATGGGCCTCGACCGATCCGACAAAAACAGAAAGAATGGAAGACCATCGGTTCCAAAAACAGCAGGATGGACATGCCCCTGCCCGACCTCGAAGCCTGGGCGATCTTCGCCAAGATCGCCGAAACCGGCTCCTTCGCCGCCGCCGCCGCGGAGCTCGGCCTCTCCGGACCGACTGTCTCCAAGGCGCTGAGCCGGCTGGAGGCGCGGTTCGGGGAACGGCTGATCCACCGCACCTCCCGCCGCTTTGCGCTGACCGAAACGGGCCGCATCCTGGCGGTGCGGGCGGCACAGATCCTGGCCGAGGGCGAGGCGGTGGAGGCCGAGGCGCAGGCGAAGTCCGCCGCGCCGCGGGGGCGCATCCGCGTGGCGGCGCCGATGTCCTTCGGCCTGCGCCACGTCGCGCCGGCCCTGCCGGAGTTCCTGGCGACCTATCCGGAGGTCGCGGTGGACCTGCGGCTCGACGACCAGATGATCGACCTGGTGGCCGGCGGCATTGACCTGGCGCTGCGCATCGCAAGCCTGCCGGATTCCAGCCTGATCGCCCGCCGGCTCTGTGCGGTGCAGCTCTTCCTCGTGGGCTCACCCGCCTATTTCGCCGCGCACGGCATGCCGGTGCGGCCGCGCGACCTCGGCGAGCATGCGTGCCTGCTCTACAGCAACAGCCCGCGCGCCGATCTCTGGCGCTTCCGCCACCGCGACGGCGCGGAGGAGAGCGTGGCGGTCAAGGGACGGCTCACCGCGAACAGCGCCGACGCGCTGAGCGATGCGCTGGAAGCCGGGGCGGGGGTTGCCCTGCAGCCCGACTTCATCTGCTGGGAGGCGCTCGCCGCGGGCCGCCTGGTCGCCGCCATGACCGACTGGGCGCCGGCGCCGCTCGGGCTGCACATGGTGACGCCGGCTGGTGGCCCTCGGCCGATCCGGGTGCGGGTGCTGGCGGAGTTCCTGGTACGTCGCTTCTCGAGCGGCGCCGCGCCCTGGACGCGGGCAGCGTGAGAAACAGTTGCCGGTGACGCGTCCGGTCAGTGTTCGGGCATGTCCGCCATCCGGCGGCGCGCGGTCAGCTCCTCCAGGTCGAGTTCGGCTTCCAGCGCGTGCAGCACCCCGTCATGGATGCGGCCCACCCGATGCAGGTGCAGCACCTCCACCCGCGCAGCCCGGATGGCGTCCAGCACCGCGTCGAAATGGGCGAGCCGGTCGGCCGCAAGTCCGCCCCCGGCTTCCACGTAGCGGACGGCGATCTGCGCGCGATGGGTGTACTGCTCCACGAGCCGCGGATGCTGCTCCGACCCGTCGGACTTGCGGGACCTGCGCCGCACCGCCTCGAGCGAAGCGCGGGCGAGATGGATGCGCGCTTCGGATTCCGACAGCGTGGGCCGGCGGTCCTGCTTGAGCTGGTCGACCCCCAGCCAGCGGATCAGCGGTGCGAGGGTGGTGCCCTGCACGAGGATCGAGATCAGGATCACCCCGAAGGACGTCGCCAGGATGAAGTCGCGGCCGGGGAACTCGACCGGGACCGACAATGCGACGGCCAGGCTGACCACCCCCCGCATTCCGGCCCAGCTCAGCACCACCGGCACGGTCACCGGCGGATACGGGTCGTGGGCACGCAGGGCGGGGAACAGGAAGCGCGGCACGTAGGTGGCGGGCAGGATCCAGGCGAAGCGCGCCAGCACCATCGCGAGCGTGATCGCGCCGATCTCGGGCAGCAGCGCGAGCGGGTCCATCCCGGCCGCGGAGAGGCGCACCAGCACGCCGCGCAAGGCCAGGCCGATCAGGATGAACACCAGCGATTCCAGCAGGAACACCACGACGCTCCAGACCGCATTCGCCTGGATGCGGATGGAGGCCGAGAACACGTCGTGCTGCCGCCAGCCCATTACCAGGCCGGCCGCGACGGTGGACAGCACGCCCGAGACGTGCAGCGCCTCGCCGCAGACATAGGCGGCCCAGGCGCCGAGCAGGCCGGCGACGATGTTGAGATGGGCCTCGCGAAGATGCGCCAGGGCCAGGGACGCGGCATAGCCGAGGGCGACGCCCACGATCACGCCGCCGATCCCGACCACCACGAAGGAGGCACCCGCGTCCCAGACGTTGAACGCCCCGGTGAGGCCGGCCGCGATCGCGACGCGGAACAGCACGAGGCCGGTCGCGTCGTTCACCAGGCTCTCGCCCTCCAGCAGCGTGGTGAGGCGGGCTGGCAGCGTCAGCCCCTTCAGCACGGCCTTGGCGGCCACGGCGTCGGGTGGCGAGACGATGGCACCCAGGGCGAAGCAGGCGGCCCAGGGCAGGCTGGGCATGACCCAATGGGCGACCACGCCCACCACCAGCGTGGTGAAGGCGACGGCACCCACCGCGAGCTGCAGGATGATGCGCAGGTTGGCGCGGAAGTCGCGCCAGACCGTGAAGTAGGCGCTGGCGAACAGCAGCGGCGGCAGGAACAGCAGCAGCGTCAGCTCCGGATCCAGCGTGATCTCCGGCGCGTTCGGCACCAGCGCGAGACCGATGCCGCCCAGCACCAGCACGGCCGAGGGCGGCAGGCGCACCCATCGCGCGGCGAGTTCCAGCGCCACCACGGCGACCATGAGGCCGAGGACGAGTTCGAATTGGTCGACGGGGGTCATCCGGTCTCCGAAGGGTTGGGGGCGCGCAACAGGCCGATCATGACCAGCATGATCACGACGGCTGCGGCGAGAAGCTGGAATCCATCCACGAAGGCAAGCAGGTTCGCCTGCTGCGCGACCGCGCGGGCGAGCAGCGCGACGGAGCGGCCGGCCGCCTGCACCGGGCCGACCGAGTCCGCCGCCAGGTCGGCGGCGGTGGCGGCGATCCGGGTGGTGACATCGACCGCGCCGGACTGGACGTGCAGGCCGAGCAGGTAGGAGTTGGCCTGCTCCGAGACGCGGACGAAGGTCTGCATCAGCCCGCTGCCGAGTTCCGCCCCCAGCAGCCGGGTGGTCTGCACCACGGCGCCGAAGGTGAGGGCATCGGCCGGCCGGAGGTGCCGTACCAGGAACAGGATCAGCGCGATCAGCGCGGCGGACTGGCCCAGCGCCTGGAGGATCTGGGACGGCAGGAACTCGGGCGACTGCCAGGCGGGCGTGATCTGGGCCGCCATCAGGCAGGCCGCGCCGATCATGGCGGTTCCCGCCGCCAGCACCAGGCGGGGATCGACGTAGCCCAGGGCAAGCGCGACCAGCGGCGCGATCACGATCTGCGGGAGCGCGATCCAGATCAGCACGCCGCCGACTTCCAGGCTTCGGAAGCCCTGCACCACGGTGAGGTATTGCGGGATGATGTAGGAGGTGCCGAGGAGCACGAAGCGGAACAGCACGAGGATGGCAAGCAGCAGCAGGATGTTGCGGCCGAGCAGGAAGCGCAGGTTGATCCAGGGCCGGGGCGTGGTGGCCTCGCGCAGCAGGAAGGCCGCGAGCAGCAGGGCGCTGCCGGCGAGCAGCCCCCAGATCAGCCCATTGTTCAGCCAGTCCAGCCGGTTCCCCTGGTCGAGCGCGGCATACAGCATCGAGAACCCGCCGGAGGCATAGACCATTCCCCACCCGTCGGCGTTGCGCAGCACGTCCCGGTTGACCGGCTGGCGCGGCATGCCGGCCGCGATGCAGGCGACCATCGGCACGGACAGGATCGCCCCCTGCCAGAAGATCCACTGCCAGCTCAGATGGTCCAGGTAGAACCCCTCGAGCGAGGCCGGCACGTTGAGCGAGAGTTCCAGGTTCAGCCCATAGGCGGCGATGCCGATCGGCCACCAGCGCGGCGGCAGGCTCTGCAGCACGAAGCCGATGGTGAGCGGGATGAAGGTACCGGATCCCAGCCCTGCCACCGCCTGTCCGACCAGCAGCCAATGCAGGTTCGGGGCGAACGGGATCAGCGCGGAGGCGGTGCCGAACAGCGTGGCCGAGACGAGCAGCACGCGACGGATGCCGAACGCGGCACCCAGCCAGGCCGCGACCGGTCCGACCGCCATCTGCGCCACGGTGGCCGCGGTCGGGATCCAGGCGGCCTCGTCGAACCCGGCATGCACGGCGCCCCGGATATCGGCCAGGCCGAAGGCGGTCACTCGTCCATACAGGGTGGAGATCACCGATCCCAGCAGCACCGCGGCGATGCCGACCAGCGGCCGGACGGCGCGCGGCGGGGGCGTGCCGACATGTCCCGCCGGGCAGAGACCGCCCCTCACGGCCGGTTCGGGTGCGGCGGGGGATCCTCGGTATGGATCGTGACCTCGACCGACATGCCGGGGCGCAGCCGCGCCAGTGCCGGATCGGGATCGAGCGCGATCTTGACCGGAATGCGTTGCACGACCTTGGTGAAGTTGCCGGTCGCATTGTCCGGCGGCAGCAGGGCGAACTGCGCCCCGGTGGCCGGCGACCAGGCGACGACGCGGCCGGACAGGCTGAGGTTGGAGAAGCTGTCCACCCGCACGCTGGCGGGCTGGCTCGGGCGCAGCCGCTCGAGCTGCGTCTCCTTGTAGTTGGCGATGACGTAGAGCCGGTCGAGCGGCACGACGGAGATCGCCTGCGTGCCCACCCCCACGAACTGGCCGGGGAACACGAGGCGGCGGCCCACCATGCCGTCCGTCGGTGCGACGATGTGGGTATAGCCGAGATTGATCCGCGCGAGGTCGCGCTGCGCCTCGTCGCCGGCGAGGGCGGCGCGCAGCTGCGCCTCCTGGCTGCGCAGCACGTCGAGCTGGCGCTGGGCGGCCCCGAGCGCGGCTTCGGACTGGCGGAGCTGGGCTTCGGAAACGCGATGGGCGGCGTCCGCCTGCTGGGCACGCTGCTGGGTGCCCGCAATGCCGGTCGCGAGCAGCTGGCTCTGCCGCGTGGCCTCGAGCGCGTTCAGCCAGTTGGTCGCCTCCGCGGCGCCGGTGGCCGCGGTCGCCGCGTCGATGTTGGCGCGCTGCAGCTCCTCCTGTGCCTGGAGGTTGGTCAGCGCGGCGTGGGCGGCGGTCACCCGCGCCTCGGCCTGGGCGAGTTCGGCCGCGTAGATTCGCGGATCGAGCGTGACGAGTTCCTGCCCCGCCCTCACCGCCTGGTAGTCGGTCACCAGCACGCGCTGCACCGGGGCCGCGACGAGCGCGGCAAGCGGCGTCACGTCGCTCTGCACCGTCGCATCGTCGGTCCACTGGTCCGTGGCGGCGCCGATCCAGCGTTGCCAGCGCACGCCGATGCCGACGCAGAGCGCGACGGCGAGGACCAGCGCGAGCAGGTTCGGCGCCGCGCGCAGCAGCCGCTCCCAACCCGGCGGAGGAGCGGTCGGCGGCGCCGGCGCGACTGGCGGCGCTGGCGCGGGAGGAGCGACTGGCGGGGCGGGAGCGGCGGGCGGCGGGACGCGGGTCTGCGGGTCGAACGCTGCGCGAGGCAGGGCGGCGTTCGACGATTCCCGATCGGGTGCCATGACCAATGTGGGCGGCGATCGTCCCAGCGCATCCATGGTTTCGCTCCCCTCCGTCGCCGACCCAGCCGATCAGACCCGGCAAACGCGAATTGCGCTTGCACGATCGTGCGCGGCCTCGGTCGGATGCGTCCCGTCGGCGCGGTCCGGACGTGTCGACGGGCAGCTCGCCTGCTCGCGCCGCCACTGGCCAGGGGTGACGCCCACCTGGGCGCGGAAGACGCGGGTGAAGTGGCTCTGGTCGGCAAAGCCCACCGCCAGCGCGACGTCGGTCAGGGGGCGATCGCCCTCCATCAGCATGCGCTGGGCATGGGTGATCCGCAGCCGCGTCTGCCAACGATGCGGCGGCAGCCCGGTGGAGGCCTTGAAGGCGCGGGTGAAGTAGGAGACGGACAGGCCGGCGAGCGTGGCCAGGTCGGCCAGCCGGATGACCTGGAACGCGTGCTGCTCCAGGTGCTCCAGCACGCGGCGGAGTTGCCACGGGGCGAGGCCGGCGGTCGCCGGCGGCTCGCCGCGCCGTGCGAGATGCTCGAACAGCGCGACCATCATCGCGGCGATCAGACTGTCGGTGAAACGGCCGTCCGGGCCATCGCGGATCTCGCATTCGCGGCTGATCAGGTCCGCGCACCGCCAGATGCGGTCATCGCAGAACATGAGACGCGGGATCGGGGCCAGGATTTCGGCCGCCATGGGCCGGCGTGCGGGGGAGGCTCCCGGCACGTGGGACCGCTCGACCGGAGATGCAGGCGGGACCACGAGCGCCGCCGGCAACAGCGCGGCGGCCGAGGTGTATCGCCCGCCGGTGGCGGGACCGGCCGTCGGCGGCAGGCCGTATGCCTCCGTCGTGCCCTCACGCCAGTTCGGCGGCAGCTCCTGCACGATCCCGCTGTCCGGTCCCCAGCGGTGCCAGGCGCGGGCGAAGTCGAAATGGAACCGGATGCCGCGGAACCGCCGGATCCCCGCACAATATTCCCAGACCGCGGTCCCTGCCGGGAGGAGGCTGACGTGCTGGACGGGGACGGTCCCGGGACGAGCACCCGCCGCGGCCGGTCCGGACCGGGACGGGCCCAGGCGCAGTTCGGTCTGTCCGCCGACTTCCTCGAGCGCGATGGACAGGACCGTCCGGGAGGTGTCGACCTGCTCCGCCCAGGGTCCGGCGGCACGGCGGGTCCGCGGTTCCACGGCAACCAGTGCAGCGTTCGAGACCGGGTCGCCGTGTTCGGACCGGCCGGGTGCGAGGCCGTCGAAAGGGGAATGGCCGCGGGTGCGGCGCGCATAGGGCGGCGGCGATGCCGGTCGAAGGATGGAAGCCATGCTCTGCTCCGCGCTGGGCGCCACCGCCGCGGCGGCGAACACCGAGCACACCCGCGGACCGTGGCGGGAAATCGGGCGGCGCTCGCGTCAACATGGCGTGACCGGACCTGCTTCGGCCGCGGCGGGCTCCCCGGCGAGGGTGTCGGCCCCCTTCGTCCGCCGCCGTCCGAAGCGTTCCCCCTACCGGCTGCGCGGGCGGGCGGTCTTGCCGAAAAGCGCGCAGGCGCAAGGCCGGCGGGGCGCATGCGCCGTCCCCTTCCCCGGGCCGTTCCCCGGGCCGTTCCCCGGGCGCGCGTGGCTCATTCGCGTTGACTCTGCGGGTGCGGCGGCTATAACCCCCGCTCTCCGGCCGCGGGTCCCAAACCCGCGGCCCGCATGTTTATGGCCGAGTAGCCTGGGAAGAATGTAGCGCCATGTTTGCTGTCATCCGCACCGGCGGAAAGCAGTACCGCGTGACTCCGAACGCGGTACTGAAGGTGGAGAAGCTGACCGCCGAACCCGGCGCCACCGTGACCTTCACCGATGTCCTGGCCGTGGGCGGCCCCGGCACGCTGACGCTGGGTGGCCCGACCGTGGCCGGCGCCTCCGTGACCGCGACCGTGATCGCCCAGGACCGGCTCGAGAAGGTCATCATCTTCAAGAAGCGTCGCCGGCAGAACAGCCGCCGCCGCAACGGCCACCGCCAGCACGTGACCGTGCTGCGCGTCGCCGGCATCACCGATGCCGCCGGAGAGACCCACACCCACCCGCACACCGCGTCCGAGACGGTGCCCGCGGCCGCCCTGGACGCCGCCGAATCCTACGGCATCGTGTCCGGCGAGGCGCCCGAGAACGTCGAAAACGCCCCCACCCAGGAGTAACCCGCCATGGCACATAAAAAGGCAGGCGGCTCGTCCCGCAACGGCCGCGATACCGAAGGCCGGCGCCTCGGCATCAAGAAGTTCGGCGGCGAGAGCGTGATCGCCGGCAACATCCTGGTGCGCCAGCGCGGCACGAAGTGGTACCCCGGCCAGAATGTCGGCCTGGGTCGCGACCACACGATCTTCGCCCTGGTCGACGGGAAGGTCGAGTTCCAGCGCAAGGCTGGCGACAAGGTCCACGTCTCCGTCCGACCGCTGCCGATCGCCGCCGAGTAAGCGTCGATCCCGTCTGCGTGTCTGAACGGGGGTCGGCGCCAGCCGGCCCCCGTTTGCATTGGAATACCCGAATGAAGTTCCTCGACCAGGCCAAGATCTACCTCCGCTCCGGCGACGGGGGCGATGGCGTGGTCGCGTTCCGCCGCGAGAAGTTCATCGAGTTCGGCGGCCCGGACGGGGGCAATGGCGGCAAGGGCGGCGACGTCGTCTTCGAGGCGGTCGACAACCTCAACACGCTGATCGACTTCCGCTACACGCAGCATTTCCGCGCCCCCAAGGGCGGCAACGGTGCCGGCTCCGACCGCACCGGCGCGGGTGCGTCGGACGTGGTGATCAAGGTCCCGGTCGGCACGCAGATCCTGGACGACGACCGGGAGACGCTGCTCGCCGACCTCGACGCGCCCGGCAAGCGCATCACCCTGCTGCGCGGCGGCGATGGCGGGTTCGGCAACGCGCACTACAAGACCTCGACCAACCGCGCGCCGCGAAAGGCGACCAAGGGATTTCCCGGCGAGGAACGCTGGGTCTGGCTGCGGCTCAAGCTGATCGCCGATGCCGGGCTGGTCGGGCTGCCGAATGCCGGCAAGTCAACCTTCCTCTCGGTCGTCTCCGCCGCCCGCCCCAAGATCGCCGACTACCCCTTCACCACCCTCCACCCGCAGCTCGGAGTCGTCCGGCTCTCCGCCAGCGAGGAGTTCGTGATCGCGGACATTCCCGGTCTGATCGAGGGCGCGCATGAAGGCGCCGGTCTCGGCGACCGCTTCCTGGGCCATGTCGAGCGCTGCGCCGTGCTGCTGCACCTGGTCGACGGCGCCGCCGGGGACGTGGTGAGCGCGTGGCGCACGGTGCGGGAAGAGCTCACGGCCTATGGCGGCGGGCTCGTGGACAAGCCCGAGATCATCGGATTGAACAAGGCGGACGCGATGACCCCGCGCGAAGCCTCGGCCCGGCGGACCGCGCTGCAGAAGGCGTCCGGGCGGCCGGTGTTCCTGCTGTCCGGCGCCACCGGCCAGGGGGTGCCCGACGTGCTGCGCGCGCTGCAATCCGCGATCACCGCCGCGCGGCAGGAGCAGGCAGCATGAGCGAAACGGCACTCCTGTCCGCCGCGCCCACGCTGTCCGGTGCCCACCGGCTGGTGGTGAAGATCGGCTCCGCGCTGGTGGTCGATTCCGCCGCCGCCGCGCCGCGCGGGGCGTGGCTCGCCTCGGTCGCCGCCGACATCGCGCGGCTGCGGGCGCGGGGCGTCGACGTGATCGTGGTCTCCTCGGGCGCCATCGCCCTGGCCCGCCGCAGCCTGGGGCTCACGCAGAAGCGCCTCAAGCTCGAGGAGAAGCAGGCCGCGGCCGCGGTCGGGCAGATCCGCCTCGCCCAGGCCTGGACCGAGGCGCTGGAAGCGAACGGCCTGACCGCCGCGCAGCTCCTGCTCACGCTCGAGGATACCGAGGACCGGCGCCGCTACCTCAACGCCCGCGCGACGCTGAACACGCTGCTGGGCCTGGGCTGCATTCCGGTGATCAACGAGAACGACACGGTCGCGACCTCCGAGATCCGCTTCGGCGACAACGACCGGCTGGCCGCGCGCGTGGCCGAGATGGTGCAGGCCGACCAGCTCGTGCTGCTGTCCGACATCGACGGGCTCTACACCGCGGACCCGAAGCGCGACCCGGACGCAGCACATATCCCGGTGGTCGAGGCGCTGACCCCGGAGATCGAGGCGATGGGCGGCGAGCCCCCGCCCGGCTACTCCTCGGGCGGCATGCGCACCAAGCTGGTGGCGGCGCGGATCGCGACGCAGGCCGGCTGCGCCATGGCGATCGCCTTCGGCCACGTGGCGCATCCGCTCGCCGCGCTGCTGGACGGCGCGCGGTGCACCTGGTTCCTGCCGGCGCCCGAAGGCCGCTCCGCCCGCAAGCGCTGGATCGCGGGCGCGCTGTCACCGTTGGGCGTGCTGACGGTGGACGCCGGTGCGGCCCGCGCCCTCGCCTGCGGCAAGTCGCTGCTGCCGGCGGGTGTGCGGGGGGTGGAGGGCACGTTCGAGCGCGGCGATCCGGTGGTCGTGCGCGGCCCGGACGGCACGCCGCTGGCCCGCGGCCTCTCCGCCTACGCCAGCGTGGATGCTGAACGGATCGCCGGTCACCGGTCGGACGAGATCGAGGCGATCCTGGGTTGGCGCGGCCGCGACGAGATCGTGCACCGGGACGATCTGGTGCTGCTGTAGGGCGTGATCGGCGGAGGCGAACTTGCCGAAGCCGTGATACCGATGAGCCTCTTGGCTCGCCGGTATCTGGCGTGGGGTTGCGAGCGAGAGTGAGCCGGAAATGCCCTCGGGCGCGGATCATGCGTCCGCCGCGGATTCGTCCGCGGCCCAGCGCAGCCGCGACAACCGCGCCGCCAGGAACTCGCCAAGCGCCTCCACCTTCGCCGGCCGGTTGCGCGCCGTCGGGGTGACGAAATAGAGCCCGCCCGGCGCGATCGTCCATCCCGGCAGGATCGCCTCGAGCCGACCGGCCGCCAGATGGTCGGCGGCAATGAAGTCCGGCAGCTCCGCGATCCCCATTCCCTCCAGCAGCGTCGGGAGCAGCGCGTCGACATTGGTGACCCGCAGCGGCCCGGACGGGGTCACGCCGACCGTCTCACCGGCCGGACCGGTGAAGCGCCAGACGTCGCCGCGCGCGCGATACGCGTATCCCAGGCAGTGATGCGCCGCGAGTTCGCCGGGATGCTGGGGACGTCCATAGCGGCCGAGATAGCCGGGTGATGCGACGACCTGCCGGCCCATGCGGCAGAGGCGGCGGGCGACCAGCGACGAATCCTCCAGCACCGCGATGCGCAAGGCGGCGTCGAAGCCCTCCCCCACCAGATCGACATGCGCGTCGCTCAGATGCAGGTCGATGGTGATCTCCGGATAGAGGCGGAAGAAGTCCGGCAGCAGCGGCGCCACCCAGCGCAGGCCGAACGACATCGGGACCGCGAGCCGCACCGATCCGCGCGGCCGGCTGGAAAGCTCCCGCGCGGCCCGTTCGGCCTCCTCCGCCTCCCACACCACCCTTGCGGCCCGTTCGGCGACACCGCGGCCGAGATCCGTCAGCGCAAGCTGGCGGGAGGTGCGGTTGAACAGCCGGCCACCCAGGCGCGACTCCAGCCGCGAGATGCTGCGGGACACCGTCGCCACGGACAGGCCCAGAGCGCGGGCGGCGCCCGAGTAGGAACGGTGCTCCGCGAGCTTCGCGACCATGGCCAGGCCCTCCAAATCCGGCAGCGTCGACATGGACAATCCTGCAAAGATAGGTTTCAGACTTTTCTATTCTGAAAGGCCATGCGGGACGACATCTACGACGCATCACCAGTTCGGAGTTGCCGACCATGAGCCGCAAGCTCGAAGGAAAGATCGCCGTCGTCACCGGGGGAACCTCCGGCATCGGCCTTGCCACCGCCAAGCGCTTCGCCGCCGAAGGCGCCCGCGTGTTCCTGACCGGCCGCCGCCAGGCGGAGCTGGACGCGGCGGTGGCCGCGGTCGGTCCGGCCGCGGTCGGGGTGCAGGGTGACGCCACCAGGCCCGCCGACCTGACCCGCCTGTATGAGCGCGTGAAGGCGGAAGCGGGGCGCATCGACGTCCTGTTCGCCAATGCCGGCGGCGGCAGCATGCTTCCCCTCGGCGCCCTGACCGAGGAGCACTATGCCGATTCGTTCGACCGCAACGTGAAGGCGACCGTGTTCACCGTGCAGCAGGCCTTGCCGCTGCTGGTGGACGGCGCTTCGGTGATCCTGACCGGATCGACCGCCGGCACGATGGGGACCGCCGCGTTCAGCCTGTACAGCGCGTCGAAGGCAGCGATCCGCAACCTCGCGCGGAGCTGGACGCTGGACCTCAAGGCGCGCCGGATCCGCGTCAACGTCGTCAGCCCGGGACCGGTGAAGACCCCGGGACTGGTCGACCTGGCCGGCCCGGACGCGGCGGCGCAGCAGGGCCTGCTGGATGCGCTCGCGGCGCAGATCCCGCTGGGCCGTGTCGCCGATCCGGACGAGATCGCGCGGGTCGTCACCTTCCTCGCCTCCGACGAGTCGAGCTTCGTCGCCGGGAGCGAGCTGTTCGCGGACGGCGGCATGGCGCAGGTCTGACCGGCTGCGGGTCCGGCAATGGCTGCCGGACCCGCACGGTGCAGGGGGGCGGGGGACGACCGATCCGCGGGGGCGGCAGCACCGTCACCGCCGAGGGGCGCCGCCCTAGCCCGGGATCCGGACCGGCAAGGACGCGATCCCGTGGATGAAGTTCGAGTAGATCCGCGTCGCCTCGCCCACGACCTCGATTCGCGGGAAACGCGTCAGGATCTCCTCCCACAGGATCCGCAACTGCAGCTCCGCGAGCCGGTTGCCGACGCAGCGATGGATGCCGAAGCCGAAGGACAGATGCTGGCGGGGACGGCGGCGGTCGATGATGAAGCGGTCCGGCGCCTCGATCGCATCCGGGTCGCGATTGCCGGAGATGTACCACATGACCACCTTCGCCGCTTCCGGGATGCGGGTTCCCGCCACCTCGGTCTCGCGCGTCGTGGTGCGGCGCATGTGGATCACCGGGGTGACGTAGCGGATGATCTCCGGCACCAGGCTCTCCACCAGCGCCGGATTCTCCCGCAGCTTGCGGTACTCGTCGGGGAAGGCGTTCAGCGCCATCAACCCGCCGGTCATCGAGTTCCGCGTCGTGTCGTTGCCGCCCACGATCAGCAGCGCGAGGTTGCCCATGAACTCGCGCAGCGGCATCTCCCGCGTGGCCGCGCCATGCGCCAGCATCGACAGCAGGTCGAACTTCGGCGGCGCGCCCCGGCGCTCCTCGAACAGGCGGGACATCGTCTCCGCCATCTCCTTCAGCACCGCGAACCGCTCCTCCTCCGATTTCACCGGCGCGTCCGGCGCTCGGACGTTCGCGATCGCCACGTCCGACCAGTAGGTCAGCTTGGCCCGCTCCTCGAAGGGGAAGTCGAACAGCGTCGCCAGCATCATCGTGGTCAGGTTGATCGAAACGTGCTGCACCCAGTCGAACGTCTCGTTGCGCGGCAGCGCGTCGAGCACCGTCCGCGTGCGCTGCCGGATCAACGGCTCCATGTTCTGCAGATTGGCCGGCGCGACGATCGGGCTCACGACCTTGCGCTGCTCGTCGTGCTTCGGCGGGTCCATGCGGATGAAGCTGGGCCGCGCCAGCTCCTTGGGCTGGTCCTCCACCTGGATGCCGCCGATCTCGTTGGAGAAGACCTGGTGGTCGACCTCGCACTGCATGATGTCGGCGTAGCGCGAGACCGACCAGTACGGGCCGTAGGCGCTTTCGGCGGTGAAGTGGACGGGCGCCTCGCGCCGCAGCCGCTCGAAATACGGGTGCCACGTGTCGTTCTGGTAGTAGCTGGGATCGCTCATGTCGAAGCGATCGAGCGGCAACGTCCAGGCGGGCGAGGACGGGTCGGCATGCACCGGCGCGTTCATGGCGTCACTCCCGTTGCGTGTTGTGGTTCGGCACGGTGTCCGGACCGGGGCTCGTCGAGGCCCATTGGGGGAACTGGCGCGGTCCTTGGCCGAGGACACCGCCGCAAGTCCCGACGCGTCGCAGCTTGCCGTGCGCTACTCACGGGTATCAAGTCAAAACGCAGCCCAGTTCCGCCGCCGCCGCAGGACGGACCACTGGAAACCGGCGGCGCCGCACGGCACACTCGTTTCATGCACATGGACAGCGACGCCACCCAGCACCTGCAGCAGGCCGCCGAGGCCGCCCGCCGCGCCGCGCACGTTCTGGCGCGCACGCCGACGGAGCGGCGGAACGCCGCATTGCAGGCGATGGCCGCGGCGCTGCGGCAGGAGGCGCCGGCGATCCTGGCCGCCAACGCCGCCGATCTGGCCGGCTCCAACGCGACGCCCGCCTTCCGCGACCGGCTGATGCTGAACCCGGCGCGGGTCGAGGCGATGGCAAAGGGACTGGAAGAGGTCGCCGCCCTGCCCGACCCGGTCGGCCGTGTGCTCGCCGAATGGACGCGTCCCAACGGACTGCGCATCCGCCGCGTCGCCACCCCGATCGGCGTGATCGGCATGATCTACGAAAGCCGGCCCAATGTCGGCGCCGACGCCTCCGCGCTCTGCCTGAAGTCCGGCAACGCCGTCCTGCTGCGCGGCGGCTCCGAGAGCGCGCACAGCGCCCGCGCGATCAATGCCGCCCTGGTCGGCGCCCTGCGCGCGACCGGCCTGCCGGAGGCCGCCATCCAGGTCGCGCCCACGACCGATCGCGCCTACGTGGCGGCGATGCTGGGCGCCGCGGGGCTGATCGACCTCATCATCCCCCGCGGCGGCAAGTCCCTGGTGGAACGGGTGCAGCGCGAAGCGCGCGTTCCCGTGCTCGCCCACGCGGAAGGGCTCAACCACACCTACGTCCATGCCGCCGCCGATCCCGACATGGCGCGGCGCGTGGTGGCCAACGCCAAGATGCGGCGGACCGGGGTCTGTGGCGCGACCGAGACGCTGCTGATCGACCGCGCCATCGCCCCCACGCTGCTGCCCTCGATCGTCGCCGATCTCGCCGCCCTCGGCTGCACGTTCCGCGCCGACGCGGCGGCGCGCGCGGTCATGCCCGAACTGCCCGCCGCCGCCGCCGCGGATTTCGACACCGAATGGCTGGACGCGGTGATCTCCGTCGCCGTGGTGGACGGGGTCGACGCCGCGCTCGCCCATATCGCGCGGCACGGCAGCGAGCACACCGACGCCATCATCACCGAGGATGCGGCGGTCGCCGAACACTTCCTCGCCTCGGTCGACAGCGCCGTGTCGCTGTGGAACGCCTCGACCCAGTTCTGCGACGGGGGCGAGTTCGGCTTCGGTGCCGAGATCGGCATCGCCACGGGCCACATCCACGCGCGGGGCCCGGTCGGGCTGGAACAGCTCACGACCTATCGCTACCAGGTCTTCGGCGCCGGCCAGGTCCGGCCCTGAGTCACGTCCCCCTCCGCCGCGTCACGGCCTTGCCGCCGGATCCGCTGCCGCGCTTCGGCGACCGGCGCCGGATGCGGGTCGGGCTGCTGGGCGGGTCGTTCAACCCCGCGCATGCGGGGCACCGTCAGGTCGCGACGCTCGCCCGCCGGCGGCTGCGGCTGGACCAGATCTGGCTGCTCGTCTCCCCCGGCAACCCGCTGAAGCCGCGGGCCGGCATGGCGCCGCTCGCCGACCGGCTGGCCGGGGCCCGCGCGATCGGCGACGGGCGGCGCGTGCTGGCGAGCGCGATCGAGGCCGCATTCGGCACCCGCTACACCGTGGACACGCTTCGCCTGCTGCGCCGCCGCTTCCCGCGCGTGCGCTTCGTCTGGATCATGGGCGCGGACATCCTGGCGCAACTGCCGCGTTGGCGCTGCTGGGAGACGATCGTGCGCGACATGGGCTTTGCGGTGCTGCCCCGGCCCGGCTACACATTCCCGGCACTGGCCGGACAGGCCGCGCGGCGGCTGCGACATCGGCGGCGGCCGGCGCGGGAAGCACCCGTCCTCGCCGGTCGAGCGCCTGCCTGGGTGTTCCTGCCGGCGCGGCAGAACCCCATATCCGCCACTGCGATCCGCGCCGCCGGCAAAGGAACCGACCCATAGCCAAGACGCCCGCCCCGCCCTCCTCGCCCGCGCGGCACAAGCCCGCGCCGCGCAAGCGCGTGGCCAAGCCGGCGCTGCCCGAGGCCGCCAAGACCCAGGGCACGCCCCGCAAGAAGACGATCGCCGCCGGGCCGAAGCCTGCCGCGAAGCCCCCGGCCGTGCGGAAGCCGCGCACGCCGAAGCCGGAACCGTCCGTGCTGGATCAGCTCCAGAGCCTGATCGTCACGAGCCTGGAGGACGACAAGGCCGAGGAGATCGTCGTCCTCGACCTCGCCGGCAAGGCGATGTTCTGCGACCGCATGGTGATCGCGACCGGCCTCGCCGACCGGCAGATCACCGCCATGGCGCAGCACATCGTGGAGAAGCTACACCAGGCCGGGCAGAAACGCGTGCCGATCGAGGGCGCCGGGTCGGACTGGGTGCTGCTGGATGCCGGCGACATCGTCGTACACCTGTTCAAGCGCGAGGCGCGGGCGATGTATGCGCTCGAGAAGATGTGGGGCAGCGACCTGGACGCGGCCGAGGCGGGATAGCCGCCCGTTCGTCGGGCGGCCACGCGGTCGTTGGGCGGCTACGGGTTCGTCAGGGCCGAGCGTTCGTCGGGCGGCCGCGCGTCCGTCGAGGCCCCGCCCAAGCGCCGCCCCGCCCCAAGCGCCGCCCCGCCCCAAGCGCCGCCCAGCGCACAACCGTCATGGCCGGCCGTCGAGCCGGCCATCCCTGCCGCAAGACGCCGCGTGACGGCCCCCTCCATAGCAGCGTGCCGGTGGGGGTGGCCGGGTCAAGCCCGGCCATGACGGAGAGCGGGCGCAACCGCCGCCGCCGGGTCGAGCCCGGCCATGACGAGAGAGAGCGGCGAGAGCCCGCGACGGCCACGCGGCCACCCGGGCCCACGCCGGCCGGCCGCGCCCTACATCCGGCCGCCGTCGACCACCCAGAGCTGGCTCGTGCACATGCGGCTGTCGTCGCTCGCGAGCCACAGCACCATCCGCGCGACGTCCGGCGGATACACCTTCTCCTTCAGGCATTGCAGCTTCAGCAACTGCTCCTCGCCCTCGGGCGTCAGCCACAAATCGATCTGCCGCTGCGTCATGATCCAGCCGGGGATCACCGTGTTCACCCGGATCCCGAACGGACCGAGGTCGCGCGCCATGCCCTTGGTCAGTCCCTCCACGCCCGCCTTCGCCGTCGTGTAGGCCGGCATGCCGCCGCTGTTGGTGTGCCAGCTGATCGAGCCGAAATTCACGATCGACCCGCCACCCGCCGCCTTCATCATCGGCGCCACGGCCTGGATCGCGAAGAACTGGTGCCGCAGGTTGGTCGCCTGCCGCTCGTCCCAGTACTCGACCGTGACCTCCTCCCAGGAATGCCGTTGGTCGTTCGCCGCGTTGTTCACCAGCGCGGTGATGGGCCCCAGCGCCTGCCCCACCTCGGCGATCACCGCCTGCAGCGCGGCGACGTCCTTGAGGTCGCAGCGACGGTAGAGCGGCGCCTCCAGCCCCTCGCCCCGCAGCCGCTCGACCAGCGCGTGAGAGGGGTCGTCCGCGATGTCGACGAAGGCGACCCGCGCACCCTGGCGGGCGAACTGAGTGACCTCCTCGGCGCCGATCCCGCTGCCGCCGCCCGTCACGAACACCACCTTGTCCCGCAGGCTGGGGTAGCTGGCAAACTCGTCGCTCATGTCCGTTCCTCCCTCAGCGCCCGCAGCACCGCGGCGACGATCTCGTCGGGCGACGCGTCGATCGAGACGACGATCGGCCGCTCGTCCGCGCCCGGCGGCTCGAGCGTGGCGAACTGGCTGTCGAGCAAGGCGGGCGGCATGAAGTGGTTCTTCCGCGCCGCCATCCGCGCCGCGATCAGCGCGTGCGAGCCTTGCAGGTAGACCAGCCGCACGTCCGGCCGGTCGCCGACCAGGATGTCGCGATAGGCGCGCTTCAGCGCCGAACAGGCGACCACGCCGGACGTGCCGTCCGCTCGCAGCCCGTCGATCGCGGCGGCGATCGCCCGCAGCCACGGCCAGCGATCCTCGTCGGTCAGCGGATGGCCGGCCGCCATCTTCGCCACGTTGGCCGGAGGGTGGAACTGGTCCCCCTCCAGCAAAGTCCAGCCGAGCTGCCGGGCGACGCCGGCGGCGATGGTGGTCTTGCCGCTGCCGGAGACCCCCATCATCACCAGGACGGTCACTTCTTCGGCGGCTCCACGTGCCCGCCGAAGCCGAAGCGCATCGCCGACAGCACCTTCTCGGCGAAGGTGTGGTCCTGGCGCGAGCGGAAGCGCACGAACAGCGCCGCGGACAGCACGTCGGCCGGCACCGCCTCTTCGATCGCCGCTTCGATCGTCCAGCGGCCCTCGCCGGAATCTTCGACGTCGCCGGTGAAGGCGTCCAGCTTCTCGTCCCGCGCCATCGCCTGGGCCGCGAGGTCGAGCAGCCAGGAGCTGATGACCGACCCACGGCGCCACACCTCGGCGATGTCGCCCATGTTCAGGTCGTACCGCTCACCCTCCGGCAGCTTGTCGGAGTTGCGGTTGCGCAGGATGTCGAAGCCTTCCGCGAAGGCCTGCATCATTCCGTACTCGATGCCGTTGTGGACCATCTTGACGAAATGGCCCGCGCCCACCGGCCCTGCATGGATGTAGCCCTGCTCGGCGCGCGCATCGCGGCCCTCCCGGCCGGGCGTACGCTCGATCGAGCCGATGCCCGGCGCCAGCGTCGCGAAGATCGGGTCGAGATGCTTCACCGCATCGGTGTCGCCGCCGATCATCAGGCAGTATCCGCGCTCGAGCCCCCAGACGCCGCCCGACGTGCCCACGTCGATGTAGCGGATGCCCTTCTCGGCCAACGCCTTCCCGCGCCGGACGTCGTCCTTGTAGTAGGTGTTGCCGCCGTCGATGATGATGTCGCCCTTCGACAGCATCCCGGCCAGCGTGTTGATCGTGTCCTCGGTGATCTTGCCGTGCGGCAGCATCACCCAGATTGCGCGCGGCGTCTCGGTCAGCTTGGACACCACGTCCTGCAGGCCGGACGCGGCAACCGCACCCTCCCCGCCCAGCTCCGTCACCGTCGCCTTGTTGGCGTCCCATACGACGGGCGTATGCCCCGCCCGCATCAGCCGGCGGGAAATGTTCCCGCCCATCCGGCCCAGTCCGATCACGCCGATCTGCATCGTCCGCTCCCTCTTGGCTGACACGCTCGCTGTCGGTTCAGCACGGCCCCGGCCTCAAGGCAAGCAGAACGAGTCTGGCCGGTCATTGCGTTATCATGCATATCAGGGCGGTTTCCGGGCCAGGATCGAGTTGCGTGTTCCAGAAGCCTTGCTCCCACCCGCGATCGTCGGACGGGCGGTCGGACAGTGGCAGCGCGCCGCGCGAGGCTTCCGCCGCCCTCGGCCTCCTCCGCCTCCTCCTCGGGGCTGCGATCGTGCTTCCCCTCGCCGTGCTGGCCATCACCGCCCGGCTCTCCTGGGACGCGCGGCTGCAGGAGGCCTGGGACCGCACGGCCCGCCTCAACGACCTCGTCTACGAGAGTGTCTCCAAGCTGTTCGATGCGCAGCTGCTCGCCGTCGAGCAGGTGCAGGAACTCACGGAAGACCTCGACGATGCGGCGATCCTCGCGCGCGCACCCGAACTGCACGCCAGGCTCGCCAGGATGCTGGTCCGGCTGCCCCAGCTGCGTGATCTCTTCGTGGTGGGAAAGGACGGAAGGGCGCTGGTCTCCGGCACGGTGCTGCCCGCGCCGCATGACACGGACCTGAACGACCGGGACTACGTGCGCCACTTCGCCACCGGCGGGCGCGGCCTGTTCGTCGGCGCGCCGGGGTTCCGCCGGGTCGACGGGCTGCCCTTCTTCGCCGTGGCCATCGTCCGGCTTCACCGCGGCGTCTCCTCCGGTGTCATCGCCGCGTCGATGCGCCCGGAATACTTCTCCGAGTTCTTCCGCCATGCGGCCGAGGCCTACGGCGAAGCGCAGGACCGGACGTTCTCCCTCCGGCGCGGCGACGGGCTGCCGCTCGTCCACGTGTTCTCCGGCGGCGGACCGAGTGCCGCCACGACCGAGGCGATCGAGGCGACGCTCCGCGCGGACCGGACGCAGGAAGCAGGACGGATGCGGCTGGCCGGGAAGGACGGCGCGGTGCGCCTCGCCACCTGGCGGCGCCTGCCGAACATCGACCTCGTCGTGTTCACCACCACCTCGCGGCACCTCGTGGTGCGCGACTGGCTCGACGGGCTGCTGCCACCGCTCTATGTCGGGGTCCCCTCCACGCTCGCGCTAATCGTGATCACGCTGCTGGCGATGCGGCGGACGCGGCAGGCCGCGATGGCGCAGGCGCGCGCGTCGGCCGAGATGGCACGGCGCGAGCAGGCCGAGGAGGCGGTGCGCCAGGGCCAGAAGATGGAAGCCCTGGGCAAGCTCACCGGCGGCGTCGCGCACGACTTCAACAACCTGCTTGCGATCATCCTGGGCAGCGCCGAACTGGCCCTGACCCGCCCACCCGAACGCCTGCCGCGCCTGCTCGACAACATCATCCATGCCGGCCAGCGTGCCGCGGCGCTGACGCGGCAGCTGCTGTCCTTCTCCCGCAGCCAGAACCTGGCACCCCGCGTCCTGGACCTGTCGGTGGAGCTGCCACGCATGATGGCGCTGCTGCGCCCCTCCCTGCGCGGGGACGTGGAGGCGAGCCTCGACGTTCCGCCCGACGTGTGGCCCATCGCGGTCGATCCCGGAGAGTTCGAGATCGCCCTGCTGAACGTCGCGGTGAATGCGCGGGACGCGATGCCGGCCGGCGGCCGCTTCGCCATCATTGCCGAGAACCGCGGCGTGGAGGCCGGCCAGCTGCCCATGGCGCCGGACCTCGCCGGCGCGTTCGTCGCGATCGCGTTGACCGACACCGGCACCGGGATGCCGCCCGAGGTGCGGGCCCGCGCCTTCGAGCCATTCTACACGACTAAGGACGTGGGCCGCGGCACCGGCCTGGGGCTGAGCCAGGTCTACGGCTTCGCCCGCCAGGCCGGCGGTGCCGCGGTGATCGACAGCGCCCCGAACAGCGGGACGCGCGTGACGCTGTATCTTCCGCGCACCGACCTGGCCCCGTCGCCGGATCCCGCACCGGCGCAGGCGGACTGGACCGGCGCGAGGCTCCGCCGGGTTTTGCTGGTGGAGGACGATCCGGATGTCGCCACCATGGTGACCGAAATGCTGGGAAGCATGGGCTGGCACGTACTTCCGAGCGGCCGCGGGCGGGAGGCGCTGCAGCATCTGCTGGAACTGCAGGGGCAGATCGACCTCGTGGTGAGCGACGTGATGATGCCGGACGGCATGAGCGGTGTCGAACTCGCGCAGGGCGTCGCCAGTGCCTATCCGCACCTCCCGGTCCTGCTCATGTCCGGCTACGCCGATGCGCGCTCCCCCGGCACGGAAGGCTTCCCATTGCTGCGCAAGCCGTTCACGCGCGACCAGCTCGCGGCCGCCATCCGGCAGGCGATGCGGGGCGACACGCCGCCCGCTTGATCCGCCTGCCTGGCGACTGGCGCGGAAGGGCCGACCGGCGCGGTGGCGTCGCCCGCCTCAGCCGCCCGCCTCAGCCGCCCTCTGCGAGCTGCCGGGGACGGTAGATCGCGCCGTGCACCACCTGCGCGACCGGTGTGGTCTCGTTTGCAACCACGAGCGCATCGAGCTCCACCCATTTGTGGCCCTTGTGCTCGTAGTTCTTCGTCACCCGCGCGCGCACCGTCAGCGTGTCGCCGACCCGCGCCAGGCCGAGGTTCTGCACGACGCTTCCCATGTGGATCCAGGCCGGCAGGATGACGTTGTGCGTCAGCGCCCAGTTGCAGGTGCGCAGGATCACGCCAGGATGCACGAGCCCCTCGGTGCGGTAGAGCGGATCCGTCTCCCGCAGGTCCGCGAGATCCTGGGCGTGCATCTCCGGGGTGACGTGCAGCGGCGTCATGCCAATCCAGTCGCCCACGGCGAGGGAGCGCTCGTCCGCCGGCGCGCGCTCCGTCCGGGGCGCCACCGCGCGGTAATCGTCCAGCGAGATCGACGCCGCCGCGGCGGGCAGCGCGGCACGGCCGGCCGCGCATCGCACGCCCTCGCTGTCCACCTGCAGGATCAAGGCATCGCCGTCCTCGGTCGCGGTCACCTCAGCGATCGCATTCTCGTAGACCGGCTTGGCGAAGCGCGCCTCCCCGGTGCCGCGCTCGAGCCAGGTGCGGCCCCAACGCTGCACCGGCAGGTGGGTCATGTAGCCATAGACGTTGACGCCGCCCACGAAGCCGCCCTTGAACCCGAACTTCTGGGCGGTGGCATCGTCGTGGATCTTGTTCTCCGAGGCCTTGGCCGTGTTGTACGCTGAGACGCGGTAGGTCGGCAGTGCGGACATTGGCGGTTCCTCTTCTTGTCGCGGCCGATCCCCGTCGGGTGCATCAGCCTGTGAAAGATCCTTGCGGAGGCATGACGTGGACGCGGCAATCCTGGAGGAGCGCCTGGCCAGGGGCGAGGCGATCGAAGACGCCGATCTCGGCGACCTGGATTGGCAGGATCGCGCCCATGAGGATGCTGCGTTCCGCGACTGCCGGTTCACCGACGTTGGGTTCAGCAACACGCGGCTGCCGGGCGCGCGCTTTGCCGGGTGCCGCTTCCTGCGCTGCCGCTTCTCGCATGCGGAGCTGCGGGAAGCGTCGTTCGAGGATTGCGTCTTCGTCGACCGCGGCGAGGCCCCGACCGGTTGCGGCTTTGCGTTCTCGGACCTGCAAGCGGTCCGCTTCCTGCGCTGCGACCTGTCGTTCGCAGCTTTCGAGCGATCGGACCTGTTCTCCATCGACATGGAGCTCGACGGCGCGAAACTCGATCGTGCGGACCTGAGCGGAGCCGAGGTCAGCGGACTCAACCTGCTGCGGCTGGCCAGCTTCTCCCGCCTGCGCATCACCGCCGACCAGCAATATGCCCTGCTCTCGGCGCTCGGGGTCGACGTCGACCCTGAGCGCATGCCGGCGACGGGCGCTGCGGTCAGGACAGCGCCCAGAGACCGACCTCGTAGCCCGGCACGAAGTTGCGGTTGTTCATGTCCGGATTGCGGTTGACGAACACCCGGTTGAACATCGGATGCCGCATGCTGCGGGTCTCGTGCTCGATGCGGAACAGCGGCTTGTTGCTGTCGATGTCAACGATGTCGAGGAAGCGGTACTGGTGCTGGTCGCTCTCCTCGCTGATCAGTCCACGCTCCAGCAGCCTGCGGTGCGGGCCGGAGAAATCGACGAGGGTGATCTGGATGTGGTGCCCGTCGTAGTCGGGCTGCGTCCGGCTCGACTCGCGGTAGATCACGCGGCTCTCGGCAGAGGTGCGCGCCCAGGCATAGGGGCCGCGCGCGTCGCTCTCGACGCCGGCGATCGCCCCCATGATGTCGGTGTAGAACTTCGCGATCGCGCCGAGATCCGTGCCGGGCGGGATGTCGAACTCGACATAGGGCATGCCGACCCGCATCGGCCCGAACCGCGCGGTGTCGGGCGCGTGCAGGCGGATGCGGTTGCCCCAGGGGCAGGTGGTCTCGATCACGTCGCCGGCCTGCTGGAAGCCGAACGCGGTGCCTTCAAGGTATTTCTGGACGCCGTGCAGCCGCTTCATCGCGGCCTCGAGATCGGGCACCACCAGCGCCGTCGTCCCGCGCACCACCTGCGGCGTCGCGCGCGTCGGCAGGTGGAACTGCCCGCGCCCGACATTGACCCACATGTTCTCGATGCCGGCCATCAGATACGGGTCGCGCGTGAGCCCGAGGCCCATGATGTAGAAGGCAGTCGCCTTGGTCTGGTCCGGAACCGTCACGTTGACGTGGCCCAGCTCGACGATGTTGCCCAGGTCCTCCGCGGTGCGGTCGAACTGCGGCGTGGCGGTGACGCTGTCGTTCATCCCTGGCCCTCCTCCGGCCCCAAGCCCCGGATCATCCGTCTCGGGGTTCCCCTTTGGGGATTTGCCTCGAAGGCGCATGATAGCGGCCAGCGGCGGGTCCGGTCCATGCCCGCCGAAAAGGGGGAGACGACCATGCCGGCAATGAGCTGGGATGCGTGGGCGCGCCACGACGCGACCGCGCTGGCCGAACGGGTGTGCAAGGGAGAGCTCACGGCCGCGGAGCTCGCGCAGCAGGCAAGCGAGGCCGTCACGCGGCTGAACCCGAAACTGCAAGGCGTGATCGAGCTGTTTGCCCACGCGGCCGAAGCGCCCGACACGGATCGGCCGGCTCGCGACGGCGCGTTGTACGGCGTGCCGATGTTCCTGAAGGACCTCGGCTCGGGCCTTGCGGGACAGACCCAGGACTCCGGCTCCGCCTTCACCCGCGGCACGCGGATCGCGGCCACCGATCCCTCCATCGCCAATTTCCTGCGCGCGGGCCTGGTGCCGCTGGGCCGCTCGGCCACGCCCGAGTTCGGCATGACCTTCGACACGGTCACCGAGTACGAGGGCGACGTGACCGTCACCCGCAGCCCATGGAACCTGGAGCGCACGCCCGGCGGCTCCTCCGGCGGGTCCGCCGCGATGGTCGCCGCGGGCGCGGTGCCGCTGTCGATGTCCTCGGATGGCGGCGGCTCGACCCGCATCCCCGCCTCCTTCTGCGGCCTCGTCGGCCTCAAGGCCTCCCGCGGCCGCGTCCCCCAGCCGCTGGGTCGCAACGAATACGTCACGCGCATCAGCATCGACGGCGTGGTGAGCCGCAGCGTGCGCGACACCGCCGCGGTCTACGACTACCTGACGCACGTGCCCACCGGCGGCTCCTTCATCCGCATGGGGCCGCCGCAAGGGTCTTACCGCGACGCCATCGCCCGGCCCCCGGGGCGCCTGCGCATCGCGCTGTCGACCGGGCGCTGGGGACGCGAGGGCGACACCGACAAGCAGGTCGCCGCCCGCGTCCACGAGGTCGCGCGCCTGCTCGAAAGCCTCGGCCACGCGGTCGAGGAGGTCGACGATGCGACGATCTGCGACTGGCCGACGCTGTGGTCGGCCTACGTCACGCAATGGGTCGGCAGCCGCGCGATGTTCACGCTGATGGCGGAGGAGAAGGGCATCGGCCGCCAGCAGCTGCAGACGCTGCTGAACCCGATGACCTGGCGGCACTACCTGGCCAGCGAGCGCTACGACAAGTTCGACCTGCTGCGCATGATGAACGCCAACAACACCGTCACGCGGCAATGGGGCGCGTTCTTCGACCGCTACGACGCGCTGCTGACACCGACGCTCGCGATCCGCGTGCCGCTCGCGAACGGCCCCTACTCGCTGTTGCGGGACGAGGAACTCGATCCCTGGGTGGGCCGCCTCGCCGATGCGTGCCGCTACACCATGCCCGGCAACGAGACCGGCCATCCGGCGATCAGCCTGCCCGCAGGGTTCGACACGGACGACCTGCCGATCGGCGTGCAGCTCCACGCGGCGTTCGGCGGGGAGGCGCGGCTGCTGCAGCTCGCGACACAGGTCGAGCAGGCGCGGCCCGGCTGGTTCGGGGCGATTCCGCCGGTCCATGTGACGCGGGAGGACTGACCGCACCCGATGGCAATGCCGGACTCGGATGCACCTGCCGAACGGGGGCTGCGCGCGCTCGCGTCCTCGCCCGGATACCTGCGGCTCTGGGCGATCGGCGGATGCGCGAACACGATGCGCTGGTTCGAGGTGCTGGCCGCCGCGCTGTTCACCTTCGACGTCACGGGATCGGGCTTCGCGGTCGCCGTGGTCTCGGCCGCGCGCACGCTGCCGATGTTGCTGCTGGGCGCCTTCGCCGGCGTGGCGTCGGAGGCGGTGAACCGCAAGCACGTGCTGTTCGCGGGACAGGTCCTGACCGGCCTGGCCTCGGCCAGCGTCGCGCTGCTCGCCTGGGCCGGTTGGCTGCTGCCATGGCATCTCGCCGCCGCGGCGCTCGTCGCCGGCCTCGTGTGGTCGACCGAGATGGCGACCCGTCGCCGCATGGTGGGGGAATGCGTGGCGGCCCCGCTGGTCGCCCGCGCGCTTGCGCTCGATGCGATGACCAACTCGCTGACGCGGCTCATCGGCCCGATCGCGGCTGGTGCGCTGTATCAGCGCTGGGGCGTCGCCGGCGCGTTCGTCGCCTCGACCGTGGTCTATGCCGTCTCGGCCACGCTGGTCGCCGGCCTGCCCTATCGGCAGGACGTCCGCCGCCTGGTCTTGAGCCACGTGCCGCGCGACCTCGCCGAAGGCATGCGCTTCGCCCGCGGGCACCTGACCATCGCGGGCGTGCTCGCCGTGACGATCGCGATGAACCTGCTGGGCTTCCCCTACAGCGCCCTGGTCGCCCCGATCGGCAAGCAGGTGTTCCACGTCTCCGACACGCTGGTCGGCGTCCTGGCCGCCTCCGAGGCGTTCGGCGCGTTCCTGGGCGGGCTCTGGCTGACCACGCGGGAGCCGCGCTGGTCAGGCCGCGTCCTGATGGTGGGCGGCTCCCTGTTCTTCCTGGGCTGCGTGTTCATGATGCCGCTGGCGCCCGCATTCGGGATCGCATCACTGCTGCTGGTGGCGGGGGGATTCGGATCGGCGGCCTTCGCCAACATGCAGACCGCGCTGATCGTGCTGCATGCGCCGCCGGCCATCCGCTCACGCCTGATGGGGCTGCTGACCGTCTGCATCGGCATGGGCCCCCTCGGCATCCTGCTGGTCGGTGCGCTCGGAAGCCTGCTGGGACCGCTGCGGGCGATCGACGCGGTCTCCGCGACCGGATTCGTGCTGGTCGCGGTGATCGGCCTGGTCTGGCGGCGACGCGATGCCGGCGGGACCGACCTGGCTCAGGCCGTCGCCGCCAGCGCCGGAACCACCGCGGGCGCGTCGGCCAGCAGGTCCGCCCCCGCGGCGCGCAGCTCCGCCTCCCCGCCATAGCCCCACAACGCGCCGATGCAGCGCAGGCGGTTGGTCCGCGCCGCGTGCACGTCGTGGAGCCGGTCACCCAGCATGATGGTTGCGGCAGGGTCGTAAGGTTCGCGCGCCAGGATGTGGGCGAGCAGATCCGCCTTGTCGTCGAGCCCGCCGCCCGGCTCCGCGCCGTAGATCCCGGCAAGCGCGCCGCCGATGCCCAGATGGGCGACGACACGTTCGGCGAAGTCACGCCGCTTGGAGGTGGCGAGGCACAGGGTCCAGCCCGCGACGCGCAGCGCCTCCAGCATCGCCACGACGTTCGGGTAGAGCGCGCAGTCGTAGAGCCCGACCTCGGAGTAGCGGGCGCGGTAGATCGCAACCGCCCGCTCGACCCGATCGTCGCCGTACTGCGCCAGCAACCGGCGGATCGATTCGGCGATCGGCGGCCCGACCGCCCAGGTCAGGTCGCCGGCGGTGGAGGGATCGTGGCCGAGTTCCGTCAGCGTGTAGCGGAAGGACCCGGCGATGCCGGGCCGCGAATCCGACAGCGTGCCGTCCAGGTCGAGCAGGACCGCGCGGGCGCCGGCCACCTCAGGCCGCGTCGCGGAACAGGCCGCCCAGCCCGGCGAGGGTCGACAGGTGCTTGTCGGCGTCACCGTAGAGCTGGTCGATCATGGTGACGCGCTTGAAGTAGGCGCCGACCTTGTATTCCGCGGTCATGCCGATGCCGCCATGGAGCTGCACCGCTTCCTGCCCGACATGCCGGCCGGAGCGACCGATCTGCACCTTGGCGGCGGAGATGGCGCGGCGGCGTTCGCGTGCATTGGTTTCATCCGCCATCACGGCAGCGAACATGGCCATGCTGCGTGCCTGCTCCAGCGCCACCAGCATGTCGACCGAGCGGTGTTGCAGCACCTGGAACTGGCCGATCGCGCGGCCGAATTGCTGGCGGGTCTTGAGGTAGTCCAGCGTCGTCTCGTGCATCACCTGCATGGCGCCGACCGCTTCGGCGCAGAGCGCCGCGGTCGCTTCGTCGATCGCGTGCTCCACCGCCGGCAGCGCATCGTCGCTGAGCAGGCCCTCGGCCCCGACGCGCACGCCGGAGAGCGTGACTTCCGCAGCGCGCAGGCCATCTACGGTCGGGTAGCCGCGCCGGGAAACTCCGGGCGTGCCCGCGTCGACCAGGAACAGGCCGATGCCGCTGCGGTCCTGCTGGCCGCCGCCGATGCGCGCGGTGACGAACAGCTTGTCGGCGGAATCGCCGTGCAGCACGACGCTCTTGGCGCCGTCCAGCACCCAGGCGTTGCCCTGCTTCTTCGCCGCGGTGGTGACGTCGTTCAGGTCGTAGCGCGAATGCCGCTCCACATGCGCGAAGGCGAGCTTGAGCTTACCTGCGGCGATCTGCGGCACGAGCGCCCCGAGCAGGGAGGGATTGCCGGCGCGGCGGAGCAGGCCGCCGCCCAGGATGACCGTCGGGAAATACGGTTCCAGCACGAGGCCGCGGCCGAACGCTTCCATGACGATCATGGTCTCGACGGGACCGCCGCCGAAGCCGCCCAGGGTTTCCTCGAAGGGCAAGCCGAGCAGGCCGAGTTCGGTGAACTGGGACCAGAGCGCGGTGCTCCAGCCCGCGGGTTCGGCCATGTATTTCTTGCGCTGCTCGAACTGGTACTGGTCGGCGATCAGGCGATCGACGCTTTCCTTGAGCAGGCGCTGGTCGTCGGTCAGGTCGAAGTCCATCGGTTTCCCCTTCGCCGCGAGCGGCTGGTTTCGTTTCGTTCGGAACGAGGCCTCGTCGTATCAGGGCCGGTGCGCGTCCTGGCGCGATGTGGCGTGACCGTGGCGTGGCACGCGTGGCCGTGGCGTGGTCGTGGTCCGTGGTCCGTGGCGACACGCGCGCCGTGGCGCCCCCCGTGTCATGGCCGGCGAAGGCCGGCCATCCACGACTGCCCGCGGCACCGGAAGTCGTGGATGGCCGCCCTGCGGCGGCCATGACACGGAGGACGGCGGCCACGACACGACGGACGGCCACCGTGACACCGTGACACCGTGACACCGGGCGCGGCCATGACACAGGGCACAAGACACCCGCCGCGCTACAGCCCCAGGATCGCCTTCGCGATGATGTTGTGCTGGATCTCGTTCGAGCCGCCGTAGATCGACACCTTGCGGTAGTTGAAATACATCGGCGCCGCCTCGGTCGCGTACTCCGGCCCGATCACCGGCTCGTTGTTGCCGTCGAACTCGCGCTGGTACGGCATCGCGAACGGCCCCACCACTTCCATCAGCAGTTCGGTCAGCCGCTGCTGGATCACCGACCCGGACAGCTTCAGGATCGAGGAGGCCGGGTTCTGCCGCCCCTTCTCGAGCTTCCGCTCGTCCGCGACGACGCGAAGCTGCGTCATCTCCAGCGCCTTCAGCTCGACCTCGACCGCAGCCAGCTTCTCCTGGAACTTCGGGTCGTCGATCAGCGGCCGCCCGCCCGATTGCTCGAGCGCGGCGAGTTCCTTGATCCGCGCCACCTTGGCCTTGGAGGCGCCGACCCGCGCGATCCCGGTACGCTCGTTGCCCAGCAGGAACTTGGCATAATCCCAGCCCTTGTTCTCCTGCCCCACCAGGTTCTCGGCCGGCACCTCGACGTTGTCGAAGAACACCTCGTTCACCTCGCGCCCGCCGTCGATGGTGATGATCGGGCGGACGGTGATTCCGGGCGTCTTCATGTCGATCAGCAGGAAGGAGATGCCCTCCTGCTTCTTGGCGGCCGGATCGGTGCGCACCAGGCAGAAAATCCAGTCGGCGTATTGCGCGAGCGTCGTCCAGATCTTCTGGCCATTGACGACGTATGTGTCGCCCTTGCGTTCGGCGCGGGTGCGCAGGCCGGCAAGGTCGGACCCGGCGCCGGGTTCCGAGAAGCCCTGGCACCAGAAGATGTCGGCATTGGCGGTGGCGGGCAGGAACCGCTGCTTCTGCTCGTCATTGCCGAACTGCGCGATCACCGGCCCGACCATCGACACGTTGAAGGCGATCGGCGTGGGCGCGTTCGCCTGCTGCATCTCGTCCTGGTACAGGTAGACCTGCACCGGCGACCATTCCTTGCCGCCCCAGGCCACCGGCCAGTTCGGCACCGCCCAGCCATGCTGGTTCATGATCCGCTGGGAGGTGATCATGTCGTCGCGGGTGAGGCCCTCCCCCTCCGCGACCTTGGCGCGGATGGACGCCGGGATCTCGCTGCGGAAGAAGCGCCGCGCCTCTGCGCGGAAGGCGCGTTCGTCCTCGGTGAAGGTCAGGTCCATGTGCGTTTCTCCCCCGCGCTACCGCTTGGTAGTTAGGCGGGCGGCGCACGGGCGGTCAATCGGTCTCGCGCGCCCCGCCGCGATCCCGCCCCGGAGGCCGCCACGCGCCCCATCGGACCGCCTCGCCGCTTGCCCCGAGCGGTTCGGCGCGCGGCGGCTTGGGGTCAGGCTGCCTTCTTCAGCCGGTCGGAGAAGGACTTGCGGAACTTCGCGACCTTCGGCGCCACCACCACCTGGCAGTAGCCGGTCCAGGGATTGCGCGCGAAGTAGTCGTGATGCTCCGGCTCCGCCTCGTAGAACGTGGCCAGCGGCTCGATCTCGGTGACCAGCTTGCCGTCCCAGATGCCCGCCGCGGCGATCTCCTGCATCACCGCGCGTGCCGTCTCGGCCTGGGCATCCGAGTGGGTCAGGATGATCGAGCGATACTGCGTGCCCACGTCGTTGCCCTGCCGGTTGAGCGTGGTCGGGTCGTGGATGGTGAAGAAGACCCGCAGCAGGTCGGCGTAGGAGAGCTGGTCGGGGTCGAACTTAACCTGCACCACCTCGGCATGGCCGGTCCGCCCGCTGCATACCGCCTTGTAGGTCGGGTTCGGCACGCTGCCGCCGGCATAGCCGGACATGACGGACGTCACCCCGTTCAGTTCCTTGTACACCGCCTCCAGGCACCAGAAGCAGCCGCCACCCAGGGTTGCCGTCTCCTCGCTCATGTTCCTCGCTCCTTTCGGTTCGCGCCATCATATGGGAGCGCGCCGGCGCGGACGAAAGCGCAGACACACCCGGCCGGGCTGCACGCCGGGCTCTTGCCCTGGCGCGGCCAAACGCCCTTCTTAACCCCATGGACGCCCAGACAGACACGATGGCGCCGCGCGGGGCCAGCCGCACCCCGGGCGATGCGGACACGATCGACCTCGCCATCACCGGCATGACCTGCGCCGCCTGCGTCCGCCGGGTGGAGAAGGTGCTCGGCGCCGTTCCCGGCGTCACCGAGGTCGCGGTCAACCTCGCCACCGAACGCGCGCATGTCGTGGGCACCCACCCGGACCTGGAGGCGCTCGCCCGCGCGGTCGAGAAGGCCGGCTACGGCGCGACCCCGGTCGTGGAGGCGGCCCCCCTGCCGGCGACGCGGCCGGAGGACCGGCGCGAGCTGATCCACCTGATCGCGGCGGCGGTGCTGGCCGCCCCGCTGCTCCTGGGCATGGTGGTGCAGGCGCTGATGCTGCCCGCCTGGGCGCAGTTCGCGCTGGCGACGCCGGTGCAGTTCTGGCTGGGCGCCCGTTTCTATCGCGCCGGCTGGCACGCCGCACGCGCCCTGTCCGGCAACATGGACCTGCTGGTCGCGCTGGGCACCTCCGCCGCCTGGGGGCTGTCGACCTGGACCTGGCTCGTCAGCGGTCACACCCATGCGCTCTACTTCGAATCCGCGGCGCTGCTGATCACCTTCGTCCTGTTCGGCAAGTGGCTGGAGGCGCGGGCGCGGCGCCAGACCGCCTCCGCCATCCGCGCCCTGATGAAGCTGCGTCCCGACACGGCCCGCGTACTGCGCGACGGCGCGGAGACGGACGTGCCGATCGACGCCGTGCGCATCGGCGACCTGGTCGTGGTCCGGCCCGGCGAGCGTATCCCGGTCGACGGCGTGGTGCAGGACGGCACCGCGGCGGTCGACGCCGCCATGCTGACCGGGGAGAGCCGGCCGCTCGATGCCGCCCCTGGCACGCAGGTCGCCGCCGGCACCATCGACACCGATGGCCGGCTGGTGATCGAGACGCGGCGGATCGGTGCGGAAACGATGCTGGGCCAGATCGTCCGGCTGGTGGACGCCGCGCAGAGCTCGAAAGCCCCGATTCAACGCCTGGCGGACCGGGTCAGCGCCGTGTTCGTGCCGGTCGTGCTGGTGATCGCGCTCGCGACCTTCCTGGGCTGGTTGGCGGCCGGCGACACCGCCTCGACCGCATTGCTGAACGCCGTGGCCGTGCTGGTCATCGCCTGCCCCTGCGCCCTGGGCCTGGCCACGCCGACGGCGATCATGGTCGGGACCGGCGTGGCCGCCCGCCGCGGCATCCTGATCCGCGACGCCGCCGCGCTGGAACGCGCGCACGCGGTGCAGGTGGTGGCCTTCGACAAAACCGGCACGCTGACCGAGGGCCGCCCACGCCTGGCCGAGATCCGCCCCGACCGGGACCTGCTGCCGCTCGCAGCGGCGCTGCAGCAGGGCAGCGAACATCCTCTGGCCCGCGCGGTCCGCGAAGCCGCCGGTGCCGCGGTCCTGCCCGTGGAGGGATTCCGCGCCTTCCCGGGCCGTGGCGTTGCCGGCCGGGTGGAGGGACGCCGGCTGCTGCTGGGCAATCGCGCGCTGCTCCAGGCGGAGGACATCCCGGTCGGATTCTTCGCGGCCGAGGCCGACCGGCTGGAAGCCCAGGGCCTCACCGTTTCCTGGCTCGCCGCCAGCGACCCCGACCGTCGCGTCCTGGGCCTGCTCGCCTTCGCGGACACGCCGAAGCCCACCGCTGGCCCCGCCGTCGAGCGGCTGCGCGCCCTGGGGCTGCAGATCGTGCTGCTCACCGGCGACAGCCGCGGCGCCGCCGCCGGCATCGCCGCCCCGCTCGGTATCGACGAGATCCGCGCGGAAGTGCTGCCGGCCGAGAAGGCGGACGCGGTCGCGGCGCTGCGCCGGGACGGGCATGTGGTCGCGATGGTGGGGGACGGCGTCAACGACGCGCCCGCCCTGGCCGCGGCCGATATCGGGATCGCGATGGCGACCGGCACCGACGTCGCGATGGAGACGGCGGGGATCACCCTGATGCGGGGCGATCCCGCGCTGGTGGCGGACGCGATCGACATCTCCCGCCGCACCTGGGCGAAGATCCGCCAGGGCCTGTTCTGGGCGTTCGCGTACAACGTGCTGGGCATCCCGCTGGCGGCCGCCGGCCTGCTGAGCCCGGTCGTCGCGGGGGCGGCCATGGCGCTGTCCTCGGTCAGCGTGGTGGCGAACGCATTGTTGCTGCGGCGTTGGCGCCCGCGATTCACCGGGTCTTAACGCCCCGCGACGCAGACTCGCCCGGTTCGTGGAAGGGCGAGGCGATCGTGTCACAGTCTCAGGGCGGCCTCGATCCGCAGAGCCATACCGCGATTGCGGTCATGTTCGACGACCTGCGCCGCTTCGTCGATCGCCGGATCAGTGAACTCAGTGCCGAAGTGCACGCGACGGTGCAACTGGTCGACTACAGCGAGTCGAACCTGTCCGGGCAGCTCACCCGCATCCACGACCAGATCACGAACCTGCTCGCCATGCCGGCCGCCGCCACCCGCAACAGCGGGCTGGAGCTGGAAGCCGTGGTGCAGGCGACCGAAAGTGCCGCCAACACCATCATGGGCGCGGCGGAGGCGATCAACGACTGGCTGCGTGAGGGACGCCGCGATCCGGAATCGGTCGACGCGATGGCGGCCAAGGTGAACGCGATCTTCGAGGCCTGCACCTTCCAGGACATCACCGGCCAGCGGATCCGCCGTGCGATCAAGCAGCTGCAGCAGGTCGAGACGATGCTGACCGACATGATGCCCGAACCAGCGGCGGAGGCGACGGCGGCGGCGACGGCACTCCCGGCCGAGGAGGCGGCGGCTGCCGTCGATCCGGATCTGGTGCAGGACGATATCGACCGGATGTTCGCCTGACCGCCGGGACGAGGAATCGCCCGCGCGCATGCCGGACGTCCGCGCGCCTCGGCCGCGTAATCCGCCCACATCGTGGAAAGTCGAACCGGCAGCGCAACCCTGCCCTGTCGATTGACCCTGGTTGGATCCGCGCCGCTCGGCTTTAATTCGCGGGCCGGAATCCGCGTCTTCGTCGCAATCCGGGCGGGACGCGCAGTTGGAGGGTTTTGAATGAGGAAAGCTCTGACCCGAGGCGCGGCTCTGCTCGCCGCCCCGCTCGCGGTCGCGCTGTGCGCCGGGGCGTCATCCCCGGCCCGCGCCGCGGTGACCGATTCGCAGTTCCCGCCGAAGACCGTCGCCGACCTGATCGCGATCTGCTCGGCCGGCAAGGACGACCCCCGCATGACCGCGTCGGTGAACTACTGCAGCGGCTTCGTGGAGGGGGCGGTGATCGTCGAGATGGCGCACGCCAAGCAGCGCGGCGGCCGCGCGCTGTTCTGCCTGCCCACGCCGTCGCCCGAGACCGACACGGAGCTGGCGAACTTCACCAATTGGGCGAACCAGGATCCGAAGCGCCTGCAGCAGCCCGCGATCGACGGCATGTTCGTCTACCTGGGCACGCATTACCCCTGCTCGCCGGCCACGGCGAAGAAGAAGAAATGAGTGGTTGCAGGAGTTGAAGCCATGAAGAAGACCATTCTGTTGGCCGCCGTCGTGGCGGTGCCTCTCGCCGGCTGCTCGAACATGAGCGCGACGGAACAGCGCGCGGTCTCCGGAACCGGCATCGGTGCGGCAAGTGGCGCGGTGATCGGCGCGATCGCCGGCAATGCTGGTTTGGGCGCCGGTATCGGCGCGGCGGCCGGCCTGGCCGGCGGCCTGCTCTACGACCAGGTCAAGAAGAGCGAGGCGTCGTCGTACCGCGCCGGCTATCAGGCGGGCGCCAACAAGCAGCCGCCCGCCCCGCCGCAATAACGGACCGATACGTGCGTGTCGCGGCCGGGTCTTGCCCGGCCGTTCACGACGTTGCTCGATCCGTGAAGTCGTGGATGGTCCGCCTGCGCGGGCCATCACACTTTTGGCTACGTGGGCCATACACGTGGCGGCGGCGCGGGCAATGACGCAGGGCAGCTTCGCGGACCACGACACAGGGCAGCCTCACGGGCCATGACAGGAATAGCCGGCCGGTCTGCACGGCCTGCCGGCCAATGGGCGCCTACTTCTCCCCGATCTGCTCGTTCTGCGCACCGCTGTCCGGCCGTGCGGGACCGAGAACCGGTTCGTCGCCCATTGGCTCTGCTTGGCGCACCTCGAACTGGCCCTTGCCGTCGAGTGAAGGCCCCTGCGTCCAGCGCCCGTCCGGCGGCGGCACGCCCTCGCGGCTGGTGCCGAAGAACGCGTAGCTGAATTCCTGCTTCTCCTGCGATTGTGGGAAGCTGTTCGGGATCGGCAGGGCCGCCGAACCGCCCATCTCCTCGATCGCCGCCAGCCACTGTTGCTGATGCATGGTGTCGCGCGCGATCAGGAAGCTCAGCATGTCCTTCATGCCGTCGTCATGCGCCGCATTGTACAGCCGCACTGCGAGCACACGCCCGGTCGACTCGGCCGTCACGTTGGCGAACATGTCCGCCGCGAGGTTCCCACTCGCGTAGACATGCGAGCAGTCGAACGGCACGCCATCCGAATTGGCCGGGAACGCCGCCATGCCGGTCGACAGCAGATGCCGCTGCAGCATGCCTTCCACCATGTGCCGCGGGCGCTCGCCGCCGCCCATCACCGCTCCGACCAGCCCGCTCGACTGCGCCGCCGATTCCTGCAGGGTGGTGGGTGCATTCTCGAGATTCAGGGCGACCGCGGTCGCGAGCATCTCGATATGCCCGATCTCCTCGGTCGCCGTGTGCAGCAGCATGTCGCGATACTTGTTGGTGGGCCCGCGCGCGCCCCAGGCCTGGAAGAAATACTGCAGGCAGACCCGGATCTCGCCCTCGATGCCGCCGATGGCCTGCTGCAACTGTCGTGCGAACAGCGGATCGGGATTGCTGACCCGAACCGGGTACTGCAAACGAGTGTCGTGATAGTACATGTCGCTCTCCGATGCCGCGCGGACTGCGCGACGTGCAGGAGCAACTCATTCGCATTTCACCCAGTTGCTTGCGTGTGCCGAACGCCCGGCCCGTGGCGCGGCACGATGTCGCGACGGCGTTCCGCTCGTGAGGCGACCAACGCGGCAGGCCGAACGCCCTCGCCCGACGTCCCTCGCGCGGACGCACCTCGCCCAAAGGCCCTTCGTCCGAACGCACGTCTGGTCAGTGCACGTCCAGCGCGGCCCCGAGCGTGTCGCCGATCTGGCGGTGGAGTACGAGGTCCGCGATGTCGTCCAACCCCGTCGCCTGCAGGTTGAGGATCACCAGCCGCGCCCCGTTGCGCTTCGCGAGTTCCGGGAAACCGGCGGCCGGCCACACCACCAGCGACGAACCGATCGCCAGGAACAGGTCCGCGGCCAGGGTCTCGCTTTCCGCACGCTGCATCGCCTGCACCGGCATGGACTGGCCGAACGACACCGTCGCCGTCTTCACCCACCCGCCGCAGGCGCAGTGCGGCACGATGCGGTCACGCTCGAAATCGACACGCAAATCCTCGATCTCGTAACGCTGGTGGCATTCCAGGCAATGCGCGTAAGTCGTGTTGCCGTGCAGTTCGATTACCCTGTCGTCGGGAATGCCGCTGTCCTGGTGCAGCCCGTCGATGTTCTGCGTGATCACGGCCCGAGCCTTGCCGCGGCGCACGAGTTCGGCCACGGCGCGATGGCCGCGATTGGGCGCGGCCTGACGCAGGATCGGCTCCATCTCGAAGCGCCGCCGCCAGGATTCCCGCCGCGCCGCGTCGGAGCGCATGAATTCCGAGAAGTCGATCGGCGTCTGCCTGGTCCAGACCCCGCCGGGGCTGCGGAAATCCGGAATGCCGGATTCGGTGCTGATCCCGGCCCCGGTGAACACCACGATGCGGTCCGACGCCGCGATGATGTCTCGCAGCGCCGCCACGTCCTGGTCTGTCATGCGCGCATCCTCCATGCCTCGGAATGTCGAGAGCGCTCGCGGCAACTGCAAGAGTGGCCGGGAGCACGCCGGCGCGGGTCAGAACGGTTCCGGATAGTGGCGCGCGTAGAAGCTGATCGGCGGCTTGGCGTCGGGATCCGTCACGATGTCGATCAGCGCGGGCGCGCCGCTGGCGAAGGCCGTGTCGAGCGCTGCACCGACATCCTCCCCACGCTCCACGCGCACCCCGGCGATGCCGCAGGCCCGCGCGATCGCCGCATGGTCGACCTCCGCGAAGTCCACCGCATCGGTATGTGCGCCGAAACTGGCGTCCTCCGCATGCTTTTGATAGCCGAGGATTCCGTTGTTCAGCACCAGCACGGTCACGGGAAGGCCGAGCCGGCGGAGGGTCTCCAGTTCGGCCCAGCTATGGGCGAAGCCGCCGTCGCCGCACAGGCACACCACGCGGCTGTCCGGCGCCGCGAGCTGCGCGCCGATCGCCATCGGCAAGCCCCAGCCCAGGCCTGCGATGCCGCGCGGCGTCAGGAAGCGCTGGCCGGCGCGCCGCGCGGTCAGGCCGCCGGCGATCCAGATCGAGGCGTAGGACGCGTCCGCGACGGCGATGTCGTCCGGCGTCATGCGGCGGTCGAGCTCCGCCATCACCCGCTCCGGCCGCACCGGCCCGCCGTCGCGGGCGCGAATGCTGGCGACGGTGTCTCGCCACGCGCCGACGGCCGCGGCGATCTCCGCCTCCAATGCTGGCCGAGCGGCTGCGCGGCCAGTGAGATCCTGCGCGAGCATGGCCTCGCGCAGCGCCGCCAGCGTCAGCTTGGCGTCGCCGACCAGCCGGTGCGCCTCGTAGTTGCGGCCGACCTCCATCGGGTCGATGTCCAGGTGGATGAAGCGGGCCTCGCGCGGAAACAGCTTCCAGCTGTCGGTGCCGTTCTGGTTGGTGCGGTTCCCGACCAGCAGGATGACGTCGGCGCGGTCGATCATCGCGCGCATGCCGAAGCTGCGCGCGCCGCGCGCCATCACGTAGCCCACGACGCCCATGGTGAGCGGATGCGTCTCGTCCGCCACGCCCTTGCCCATCGTGGTGGTGGCGACCGGCAGATGTGCGTCCTGCTGCAGCGCGGCGAGTTCGGCCGCGGCGCCCGACAGATGGACGCCGCCCCCCGCGACCACGACCGGATACCGCGCGCCGGCCAGCAGCGCGGCGGCCCGCGCGACGGAAGCGGGATCGGCCGCGACCCGGTCGAGCGGGTAGACGCCCAGCCGCGCCTGTCGGGGAGAGGGCGGCGGTGCGGCCTCCACCAGCAGGTCGGCCGGAACGAGCAGCACCACCGGGCCGGGCCGCCCGGAGCCGGCGGCGACGAAGGCCATGTCGACATAATCCTCGAGCCGGTCGGCGCGATCGATGCGGCGCACCCACTTGGCCACGGGGGCGAACATGTTCAGATGATCGAGTTCCTGGAACGCGTTGCGGTCGGTGGCGTCGCGCGTCACCTCCTGGACCAGGGCGACCACGGGGATGGAGGCCTTCAGGGCCTCCGCCAGCGGCGCCACCAGCAGCGTTGCCGCCGGCCCGTTCTGGGCGGTGACCACGCCGACCCGGCCGGAGGCGCGGGCATAGCCGTCGGCCATGGCGCCGCCGGCATTCTCCTGCCGGTAGGCCGCCTGGCGGATGCCGACATGGGGCGCCGCCAGATGGAACGCGCTGGGCAGGCTCTGGCCGAAGGTGACCGTGACGCCGTGCCTGGCGAACGCCTCCGCGAGGCGCAGGGCGACGTTGGCATTCCTGGGGGCGTTCATGGGGGCGGTCCCGGATGCGGTCGGGGCGGCAGTCGGGGGCGCGACGGGTTCCGGCATGACGTTCTCCTGTTTTGTCACGTGCATACCGCCGGGCCCGTGTTCCGTCAGCCCTCCGCCTCCCGCAGCCGCCGGACGGTGGTGCGGAAGCGCGCCGCGGTGGCGCTGTGCCGGGTCCGCCGCATCACCAGGTGCAACGGAGCGACCGGCGCCCCCGCGCGCTCCAGGTCGCGATAGACGACGCCCGCCACCGTCAGCCGCCGCATCGACGCGGGAACCAGCGAGACCCCCAGCCCCGCCGCCACCAGGCTGAGCGTCGCGGTGAGCCGTGGCGCGTCCTGCACGACCCGGGGCGAGAACCCGGCCGCATGGCAGGCCCCCAGGATCGCGTCGTAGAGGCCAGGTCCGGTGTGCCGCCGGTAGAGCACGAACGCCTCGGAGGCGAGCGCGGCGAGGCCGATGGCTCCGCTGCCCTCGGCCCGCGCGCTGCCCGCCGGCAGGGCGGCGACCATCGGTTCCTCGGCCACCGGATCGACCAGCACGCCCGGCGTCGCCGCAGCGGGGGAGCGGATGAAGGCGGCATCCAGCCGCTCGTGCAGCACGGCGTCGACCAGTTCGGCGGTGCCGGCCTCGTCCAGGGTCAGCCGGACGTTCGGCACCTCCTCCCGGAACGCACGCAGCGCGATCGGGACGATCGGGTGCAGCGCGGCGGAGCTGGTGAAGCCGACCGCCAGGTCCCCCTGCTCCCCGCGGGCGGCGCGACGGACGGTGTCCTCCACCTGTTCGGCGCGAGCGAGCACGGCCCTCGCCTCGGCCAGGAGGGCTTCCCCGGCCTCGGTCGGCTGCACCCCGCGCGGCAGGCGGCGGAGCAGCAGCACGCCGAGCTCCGCTTCGAGCCGGTGGAGCAGGCGGGTGAGCGGCGGCTGCTGCATGCCCAGGCGTTCGGCCGCGCGGGTGATGTGGCCTTCCTCGGCCACGGCGACGAAGGCTTGCAGGCGGCGGAGGTCGATCACCGATACCTCTAGAGTATGCAGATCGCAGCGTACATGCACTGGCTGGCATCACGCCACAAGGCGCATGCTGGAGGTGCCAGTCAGGAGGTCACGATGTCCGAGACCATGATGCCGTCCGGCGCGATGCTGCAATTCCTCGCCTGGGTCGCGCGGCGCCCGCGGCGCTACGCGGAGACGATGGAGGCGTGGCGCACCTCCTGCCCTCGCCTTTCGGTCTGGGAGGATGCGTTGGAAAGCGGGTTGGTGCGCCTGGCGGAAGGGCCGGACCAGGGCTCCGTGCGGGTCGAGCTGACCGACGCCGGGGCCGCCGCGCTGCGGGCGGCCTGAAGCTCGGACCGGCGTCGTCCGGCCGCTACGCCGTCACGTGCACGCCGGGCCGGCGCCCGCCGTTCCAGCGCCCGTCCAAAGCCCGCTCGATCTGCGCCGCGAGCTGCAGCAGCAGCCCGTCATTCGCCTGCCGCCCGATCGCCTGGATGCCCAGCGGCAGCCCGCTCTCCTGCTGCGCCAACGGCATGGAGACCGCCGGAAGCCCCGCCAGGTTCGCGAGCGGCGTGTAGGCGAACTGCCGCCACAGGTTGCCGAACCAGTCCAGCACCGAGGGATTGTCGCTGATCGTCAGATACTCGGTCGTGCCGAGGCGCGGTGTGGGCAGCGCGGTGATCGGCGTCAGGATGACGTCCCACTCCTCGAAGAACGCGCCGAACGCCCGGGAGGTCGTGTTGAACACCGCCTGCATCTGCGCGCGCTCGGTAAAGCTCGTGCCGATGCCACCTTCCCAGATCCGGATGTTCACCGGCTCCACCAGATCGGCCGGCGGGCGGGACAGGCCGCGCGCGGCGATCATGTTGTTCACGGTCTGCGCGAAGTTGCTGATGTAGCACGTGGTCTGGGCGGCGAAGGCGGCGCGGAAATCCACCCCCGGCAGCACCCACTCCACGTGGTGTCCCAGGCTTTCGAGCAGCCGGCCGGCCCGCTCCAGCTCCGCGACGAAATGCGGCACCGCGCGGTGATCGCCCCATTCGTGCGACAGCGCGATCCGCAGCCGGCCGGGATCGCGGCGGATCAGGTCGACATACGGCTCCGGCGCCGTCCAGTACGGCATGAACTCGCCGGGTGCGCCGCCGCGGCAGGCATCGACGAAGGCGGCGGTGTCGCGCACCGTCCGGCTCTGGCAGCCCTGGGTGGACACCAGCCCCGTCAGGTCGGACGCGCCCGGCGCGATCGAGAACACCCCGCGCGAGGCCTTCAGCCCGACATTGCCGCAAGCGCCCGCCGGGATGCGGATGGACCCGCCGCCATCCGTCGCATGCGACAGCGGCAGCACGCCCGCCGCGACCATGGCGGCGGTCCCGGCCGAGGACCCGTTGGTCGTATAGGCTGTGTCCCAGGGGTTGTGGGTGACGTAGATCGCCGGGTTCTCGGCGGAACTGCAGCAGCCGAACTCCGGCGTGGTGCTGCGGCCGATCACGTTCAGCCCCGCGGCGCGGATCCGGCGCGTGAGCCAGGCGTCGTCCGACGCCCGGTTTCCGCGCATCAACGCGGATCCCATCTCCTGCAACCGCCCCTTCAGCGTCGGGCCGAGGTCCTTCATCAGCCACGGCACGCCGGCGAACGGACCCTCCGGGTTCATGCCGTCCCGGAGCGGATCGGCGACCACGTCCGCGAACACCTCCACCACCGCGTCGAGCGTGGGGTTGAGCCGCGCGATGCCGGCGGCGGCCTGGGACGCCAGCTCCGCCGGCGTCACCTCCCCGGCCCGCACCCGTTCGGCCAGGCCGACCGCATCATGCGCCGCCCACTCGTCCCAGCTCATCGCCAACGTCATCGCGTCCCCCGATCCGGTCGGGGGCGGAGCGTAGGCGCCGGCTGCCGTGCTGGGTAGGCCGCATCTGGGCACACGCCCACCGGCATGCGACGCTGCGCCATGCACATCCATCTGCAGAACACGCCCGGCGACGCGCTGTTCGCCTTCTCCCGCCAGATGTGGGAGGACGCCGCCGCTCGCGCCCCCGATATCGGCACCGGCCACCACGTCACGATCGGCGAGACCGAGGCGGACCTGCACGAAGCGCTTCGCACCGCGGAGGCGCTGGTCTGCGACGCCGGCATCATCCGGATCCACATCGCGGAAGCCGCCACGAAGCCGGACGCGCCCCGCCTCCGGCTGCTGTTCGCCACCAATGCGGGACTGGACCGGCTCGCGCCGTTCGACTGGCTGCCCGACGGCATGATCCTGATGAACAATCGCGGCACGCATGACGCGAAGTCCGGCGAGTTCGCCATCATGTCGGTGCTGATGCTCGTCAACCGGATCCCCGAGATGGTGACGAACCAGCGCGCCGGCCGCTGGCAGAAGATCTGGGGCAGCGTCCTCTCCGGCCGCCGCCTCACCATCGTCGGGCTGGGCACGCTGGGCGGCGCCACGGCGCGCAACGCCGCGGGTTTCGGCATGCGCGTGACCGGGGTGCGCGTGAACCCGCGCCCGCATCCGCATTGCAGCCGGGTGGTGGGCACCGCCGACCTCGACGCGGTGCTGCCGGACACGGACGTGCTGGTGCTGGCCTGCCCGCTCACCGACGCGACACGTGGGCTGATGGACCGCCGCCGCCTGTCGCTGCTGCCGCAGGGGGCCGGGCTGGTGAACATCGCCCGCGGCGAGGTGGTGGACCAGGACGCGGTCTGCGACCTGCTCGAGATCGGGCATCTCGGGGGCGCGGTGCTCGACGTATTCACCCCGGAACCGATCCCGGACGGCCACCGGCTCTGGACCACGCCGAACCTGGTCATCAGCCCGCACACCTCGGCCGACGACCCGGCGACCTACAATCCGCACAGCCTCGACATCTTCCTCGAGAATCTGCGTGCCTGGCGCGACGGCCGGCCGATGCCGAACCGGTTCGACGTCGCGCGCGGCTACTGAAGGAACCCGCCATGCGCGTCTATCGCTTTCCCAAGGCGGCCGGCATCGAGACGCTGGCACTGTTCGAGGAACCCACGCCGACCCCGGCGCGCGGCCAGATCCTGGTCCGCATGCGCGCCGCCAGCCTGAACTACCGCGACCTCAACGTGGCGGCCGGCAAACCGGCCCGCGGCAGCATCCCGGAGAACCTGATCCCCCTGTCCGACGGCGCCGGAGAGGTCGTTGCGGTCGGCCCCGACGTCACGCGCGTCGCGGTCGGGGACCGCATCGCGGGGCTCTTCATGCAGACCTGGCTGGGCGGCGCGCTGGAGCCGGAGCACGTCGCATCCTCCCGCGGGGGCGCGATCGACGGCGTGCTGGCCGAGTACGTGCTGTTCGACCAGGACGGCGTCGTGAAGCTGCCCGACCACCTGTCCTACGCGGAGGGTGCCACCCTCCCCTGCGCGGCTCTGACCGCGTGGAACGCACTGTATGGCGGCCGCCCCCTGCAGCCCGGCGAGACGGTACTGGTGCTGGGCACCGGCGGCGTGTCGATCTTCGCCCTGCAGTTCGCGCATGCCGCGGGTGCCCGCGTCATCGCCACGTCCTCGTCGGACGAGAAGCTGGCGCGCGCCCGCGAACTCGGGGCCACGGAGGGCGTGAACTACCGCACGCACCCGGAATGGGACACGCAGGTGCTCGCGCTGACCGGCGGCCGCGGGGTGGACCATGTGGTGGAGGTCGGCGGCGCCGGCACTCTGTCGCGGTCGATCGAGGCGACCCGCCACGGCGGGCAGGTCCATCTGATCGGGGTGCTGACCGGCGGCGAGATCAACCCGACCCCGATCCTGCGGCGGACCCTCATGGTCCGCGGGATCTATGTCGGCTCGCGGGAGATGTTCATGGCGATGAACCGCGCCCTCTCGCTGCACGAGCTCCGCCCGGTCATCGATCGGGTGTTCCCGTTCGCGGACGCGCGCGCGGCCTACGACCACATGAAGAGCCGCGCGCATGTGGGAAAGATCGTGATCGAGATCGGCTAGCCCGACGACGTGCCCGCCGGCGCCATGAGCCACGGGACCGGAACGAAGGCCGGACCGGGTTGCGGACCGCCCGAAGCTGCGCGTTATGGTAGCGCGATCGCGGGATGTCCCCGCCGCTTGGATACGCCATGCCATGACGGACCCGCCGTCGCCGCCTGAACAGGACGCCCGGCAGACCGCCGCCGCGGGGCAGGAGATCGCCGCGCTCCGGCAGGAAACCGCCGCCCTGCGGCAGGAGATCGTCACCCTCCGGCAGGAAGCCGCCGGCCTGCGGCAGGAGAACGCGGTCCTGCGGCAGGTCCTGGACGCGCTGGACGGCACCGTGGTGGTCTACGATGCGGATCGCCGCTTCGTGCTGTCGAACAAGGCCTACCACGACTACTTCCCCCATCTGCCGCCCGATCAGGAACTGGCCGGCCAGCGCTATGAAGCACTGCTCGAGCGCTCGATGGACGCCGGCGCCTCCCTGGGCCCGGTCGCCCCCGCGGACCGCGCCGCGTTCATCGCCCGCCGGATCCAGGAGATCGAGCAACGCAACGTCCCCGCCCGCGAGGTTCGCGACCAGAACAGCGGCAAGTGGTTCATGATCCGCGTCAGCCACACGCCGGACGGCCACCGCGTGGCGCTGCGCGTCGACATCACCGAACAGAAGCGGCTGCAGGCGGAGCTCGACCAGGCACGCACCGAAGCGGAACGGGTCAGCGCGGCGAAATCCCACTTCCTCGCCAATGTCAGCCACGAGCTGCGGACGCCGCTCAACGCCATCATCAACTTCGCCCGGCTGTTGATCGATCAGCTGCACGGTCCCCTCGGGGCGCCGGAATATCGCGCGTATGCAACCGACATCCATGACAGCGGGCGGCACCTGCTGTCGCTGATCGAGGATCTGCTGGATTTCGCCAGCGCCGATTCCGGCCGGCTCGCCACCGCTCGGCAGCCCATCAACCTGCGGGCCTTGATCGAGAGCGTGGTGAGGCTGCTGCAGCCCGCCGCGACCGCCGCGCGGGTCGCGGTGACGGCGCGGGTGCCGGCGGACCTCCCCGGCGTCGACGGCGACAATACGCGGCTGCGCCAGGTGCTGTTCAACCTGCTCGACAACGCCATCAAATACGCCGGCCCCCATGCTCGGATTCGCATCACTGCCGGGGTACGCGGAGATGGCGGGCTGGAGATCGTGGTCGCCGACGATGGCGGCGGCATCGCGGCCGAGGATCTCGCCCGCGTGCTGCTGCCGTTCGAGCAGGCCGTGCCGCCGGGCCACGGCCATCGCTCCGGCATCGGTCTCGGCCTGCCGCTCGCGGTGCGGCTTGTGCAGTTGCACGAGGGCACGCTGACGCTCGAGAGCGCGACGGGTCAGGGCACCACGGCGCGGATCGTGCTGCCGCCCGCGCGGGTGCTGGCCTGACCGGCGGAGGTCATTTCGTCAGCGCCCTCCAGCCCGAGTGGAAGAACGCGAACAGCGAGTCACCCGCGATCACGCCGGCACCGAACACCTCCATACCCTCGGCCCCGGCGAAACGCTCCCAGGCGAGGCGGCAGACGATGCCGGCCAGCACCGCCCAGCCGGCGATCGGGAACGCGATCAGCAGCCCGGTCGAGAGCAGCACGCCCAGCTGGCGGCGCGGGCCGCCCAGGAACTGGATGATGGCGCCCGGGATGGCCCAGAGCAGCAGCGATTCCGCCACCTGCCAGGACGCGCCGGCCTGGATCGTGGCGACGTAGACCCGGTCCACCGGCGGCACGAGATTGGCCGCGAAGAAGCCGGGATAGGCGATCAGCACCACCACACCCGCGACCACGAAGGCGAACATCGCGGCCAGAAGCTGCTGGCGACGCCCGTCCCGCTCGAACCCGGCGTCCCGCCCCATGCCCCGCAGCATGTAGCCGGCCTTCAGGTCGTAGCCCATGTCGGCGAAGGCCGGCCCGGTCGCGGCCGAGAACCCGACCAGCAGCGCGAGCGCGACCGGCGGGAAGCCGATCAGGATGCCGATCACCAGCGTGATCAGCGCGACCGCGAAGGCGGGGAACCAGCCCGAATGCATCGCCGCGAGGCCCACGATCACCTCATGCACCAGGGCCGCGAAGGCGGCGTAGGCCAGGAACAGCAGTAGCATCGGCCAGGACATTTCCGCCCACAGCCCGCCCAGCAACGCGATCAGCAGCGCGATGACCACATAGCCGATCGCGCCGAAGCCCAGGGAGCGGCGGACCTCGGCGGGAGTGCGATGCGCGCCACCACCCCCCTGCTCGCGCTTCAGGATGAGCAGCGTCACCTGCACCAGCGCGACGAGGCCGGCCCCGACCATCATGCCGTGCGGGATGTAGGCCTTGGCGATGTCGCCGCCGGGCAGCAGGCCGGAGAACAGCGCCGACGAGTAGCCCCGCAGCAGCAGGCCGACCCCGAACATCGTCAGGGCCCAGATGTTGCCGATGAACGCGACGCCGAAGGCCGACATGGGAATGCCGGCGAACCAGTTGCCGACGATGCCGACCAGCACGCCCACGCCGAGCACCGCCGCCTTGCGTCCGCCCTCGTCTCCGGCGCGGATCGCCTCGGCCGCCGCGGCACCCGGCGGCCAGGCGGCATCGGCCGGGAAGACGTCGGAGTCGAAGGTCCGGTAGAGCAGGTAGCCGTCCAGCAGCATGGCCAGGAACACGCCCGCCAGCAGCGGCAGGATCAGGTCCGACCGGCCCATCACGAACGGGATGCCGATCGGCAGCATCAGCGCGTTGCCCGCCCCGAACGTGGCGGCCGAGATCGCGCTCTGGGCCAGGTTCTGCACATGGACGGAGCGGTAGCGTGCGAAGGCGGCCAGCGGGATGCGGGCCAGCGCCATGCCGGCGAGCGCACCGATCAGGCTCGTGTTGGCGGTGATGCCGAGTGTGACGATCAGCTGGACGCCGATGATGGCGCCGACGATGCAGAGCGGCGCGATGAGGGCCAGCGAGGCCGGTTCGAGGAAGCGCGGATGTGACGCGGGCCGCGCGTCCGTGGTGCTGCTCATTGCGTGAAGTCCCCGGTGTTCTTTGAACCCCCTCTCCCCTCGCGGGAGAGGGTTGGGGTGAGGGGGCGGCCGGGGCTGACGCACATCGCACGTCAGCCCCGATCGCCCCCTCCCCCTCCCCCCTCCCGCAAGGGGAGGGGGAGATCCTGCGTGCCCCTACTCCGCGGCCTGGCCCTGCGCGCCCTGCCAGCCATAGACGGATCGTGCCGTTTCAGGCGAAACCACACCCTCCGCGACGTCCTCGCCCACGCGGTCGCCAGGGCGCTTCTGCGGATCACCGAAGCCGGCTCCACCGCCCAGCGTCACCTCGACGATCTGGTCGGTGCGGGTCAGCGTCACGAGTTCCCCCGTGCCGCAGTCGCGCGTCACGGTGCCTGCGGGATCGAGCACCACGCCACGCACCGACCCGCCGGCGAGCCCGCCATGCAGGCCGTTCACGGTGACGCCCACGCCTTCGGGGTAGACCGAGGCGAGGGTCGGCAGCCCGTCGTCATGCAGCTTGCGCAGGCGTGTGCGCACGCCGCAGCCGCCGCGATGCTCCCCGGCCCCGCCGGAATCGGTGACGAACCCCTTCTCGATCACCAGCACCGGCGCGCGCGTCTCGAGCAGCTCGATCGAGGTGTTGGCGGCCGAGGTGGGATAGAGCAGCGCCGACTTCCCGTCGCGCCGCGCCGAACCACCCTGACCGCCGCCCATGAAGAAATGGTCGGAGTAGACGGCGCCCGCCGGATCCCGGCCGTAGATGTTGACCGCGACCGGCAGCCCGGTCGCCGCCTGCACCTTCTCGGGCGCCGCACCCGCCAGCGCGCGGAAGATGTTGGGCGCGAGATACCAGCCGACGCGCGTCCGCAGGTTCACCGAGGCCGGCCTGGTGCAGTTCAGGATGGACCCCTCCGGCGCCTTGACCGTGAACGGCCGGTAGCAGCCCGCATTGCCGCGCACGTCCGGGCTCAGCATGCATTTCAGCGGGTAGGTCGCGTGCGCCTCGGTGTAGCTGAAGGTGCAGTTCAGCCCGCCTTGCGGCAGTTGGGCCGGCGCGCCGGCGAAGTCGAGTTCGATCGTATCGCCGGCAACGGTCACCTTCACCGGATAGCGCAGCTTCTCGCCCAGCGGGTTGTTCCAGATCTCCGATTCGTAGACGCCGTCCGGCACCGCGCGGATCGCCGCCCGCATCGCCTGTTCGGCACGCGTCTGCACCACCTGGGCCAGGGCCCGCAGGTCGTGCATGCCGTAATCCGCCATGAACGCGGTCAGACGTTCCGCACCGATCGCGTTGGCGGCGACGAAGGCGTGGATGTCGCCCAGCACCTCCTCCTGCTTGCGGACGTTCTCCGCCATCAGCGTGAGCAGGTCGTCGTTGGGCACGCCCGCGCGATACAGCATCATCGGCGGGATCTGGATGCCTTCCTCGTAGATCTCCCGAGCGCGCAGGCTGTCCTTGGTGCCGCCGATATCGCCCACATGGCCGACCGTGCCGATCAGCGCGACCAGCCGCCCGTCGCGGAAGGCGGGCATCACGACGGCCACGTCGAACAGGTGCCCGGCGCAGAGCCACGGATCGTTGGTGATCAGCACGTCGCCCGGCTTCAGCGTCTCGGCGGGGAATTTCGCCAGCAGCGCCTTGGCCGCGCGCGGCAGCGTCAGGTTGAACACCGGCATCGCGCGCGGCGAGTGCGCGAGCGACTCCCCGTTCGCGTCCAGGATGTCGCAGGCGAAATCCTGCGCTTCCGACACGATCAGGCTGAACGCGGTACGGCAGACCGTGTGCCACATCTCCTCCGTGACGGAGACGAGGCGGCTCCACATGATTTCCAGCGAAACCGGATCACCGTCGATCAGCGCCACCGCCTGGTCGAGCGGCGTCTCGGCGGTGATCCGCGCGGCCGGCGCCGCGGCGACGCCGATGCGGATCCGCAGGCTGCCGGCCTCGTCCACCGTCACGCTGTCGCCGGCGGGGATCACGGTCGTGGACTCGCGCTCCTCGATGATGGCAGGCCCCTCGATCGTCACGCCCTGGGTCAGCGCATAGCGGTCGTAGACCGGCGCTTCCGCCCAGCCGTCGGCGAAGAAGGCGCGACGCGTGCCCTTCCGGGCGGCGGCCGCGGGGGCGCCACCCGACTCCGTGAGCGAGAGGCGCGGCAGCGGACCACGGCAGCGCACGCGGAAGGAGATCGCCTGGATGCCGACGCCGCCATAGACCGAGGTGTAGCGGGCGGCATAGGCCTCCGCGAAGCGCGTGCGGATCGTCGCGAGGCCGTCCGCGTCAATCGCGCCGTCCGGCAGCTTCACGTTGATCTCGTGCATCTGGCCTTCGAGCCGCATGTCCGCCGAACGTTCGGTGACGATGTCGGCATCCGCGACGCCCGCGGCACGAAGCTGCGCGCGCGCCTCCGCCTCCAGCGCCGTGAGCGCGCCGTCGATCACGGACGCGGCGTCGGGGGCGGAGAGCCGCACCGGATGGCTGCGCACCTGCTCGAAGGACAACGGGGCGGCGAGGAAACCCAGCGCGGAGGCGGCGCCGGACGCGGGCGGAATCAGCACCTCCTGCACGCCCAGCACGCGGGCGACCTCGGCGGCATGGGCCGGTCCGGCGCCGCCGAAGCCGACCATGGCGTAGGCGCGCGGGTCCTTGCCCTTCTCGACGATGTGGATGCGCGCGGCGGCGGCCATGTTCTCCACCACCATGCGGTGGATGCCCCAGGCCGTGCCCGTCGCATCCAGGCCCAGCTTCGTGCCCACGGCGGACAGGGCGGCTTGCGCGGCGGCGAGGTCGAGCCCCATGCGGCCGCCCAGGAAGAAGCCGGGATCGTAGTAGCCCAGCGCGAGATTGGCGTCGGTCACGGTCGGTTCGGTGCCGCCGCGCCCGTAGCAGGCGGGGCCCGGCTCCGCCCCGGCGGAGCGCGGGCCGACGCGCAGCAGGCCGGTTTCGTCGATCGCGGCGATGGAGCCGCCGCCGGCGCCGATCTCGATCATGTCGATCACCGGCGCCTTGATCGGCAGGCCGGAGCCGCGCTTGAAGCGATGGACGCGCGCGGCCTCCATCATCGGCGCGATCTCGGCCTGGCCGTTCTCGATCAGGCAGGCCTTGGCGGTGGTGCCGCCCATGTCGAAGGAGATCACGTCGTCCTTGCCCGACGCCGCGCCGAAGAAGGCGGTGGCGAGCCCGCCGCCGGCCGGACCGCTCTCGAGCAGGCGGATCGGGAAGGCGCGCGCCGCGTCGGGTGAGAGCAGCCCGCCGGCCGAGTGCATCAGCCGCAGCGCGCCGCGGAAGCCGCGGGCGCGCAGCTCGCGCTCGAGCCGCGTCAGGTAGCGCGCCATCAGCGGCTGGACGTAGGCGTTGGCGCAGGTCGTGGCGCAGCGCTGGTATTCCCAGAGTTCGGCCACGACCTCCGACGACAGGGAGACGGCGAGATCGGGGAAGGCGGCACGCAGCACCTCGGCCGCCTGCTGCTCATGCGCCGGGTTGCGGTACGCATGCAGGAAGCAGACGGCGATCGCCTCCACGCCCTCGGCCACGAGCCGCTGGCCCAGCGCGCGGATCTCCGCGGGATCGAGCGGCGTGAGGACGGCGCCGTCGCGGTCCATGCGCTCGCGCGCCTCGAGCCGATGCCGGCGCGGAACCAGCGGATCGGGGAACGCCAGGAACAGGTCGTAGATGTCGTAGCGCTGTTCCGTGCCCATCTCGAGGATGTCGCGGAAACCCGACGTGGTGATGAGGCCGATCCGCGCGCCCTTCCGCTCGATCAGCGCGTTGGTGACGAGGGTGGTGCCATGCACCACGTCGGCCACCTCGCCGAGACCGATCCCGGCGCCGTCCAGCAGCTCCTGCAAGCCGGCCAGCGCGCCGACGGACGGGTCCTGCGGCGTGGTCAGGCACTTGTGCAACCGGATCTCATGCCGTTCCGTGTCGAGCAGGATGAAGTCGGTGAAGGTGCCGCCGATATCGAAGCCGACGCGGTAGCGGGTGGACACGGTCATGCGGATCTCCTCGGATCCACCGATTGTGCGCCGCACCAATGTGACCGGCAAGGCGTTGTTACGCATCAGCAGTTTCGCAGGATTGTCTTCTTGCGAAGACATCTTTTGGAGGACGAAATGGCGCAGACGAACGCCTTCACCCTGGTCATGCTGCCCCCGCAAACCGACGTCACCCGCGCCTGGGCCGCACGGCTCGGCCGCGAGGTGCCGGAGGTGCGGGTGGTCGTCGCGGAGGACGAAGCGACCGCCGACCGCGCGATCGTCGATGCCGAGGCGGCGTTCGGCTGGATCACGCCCGCCCAGCTCGCCAGCGCACGGAAGCTGCTGTGGCTGCAGGCGCCCCAGGCCGCGCCGGCGGCCGGCTACTACTTCCCGGAGCTGGTCGCCCACCGGCTGTCGGTCACGAACTTCCGGGAGATCTTCAACGACCACATCGGCGCGCACATCCTGGCCTTCGTGCTGGCCTTCGCCCGCGGACTGCACGTGTTCATCCCGCAGCAATTGCGCCGGGAGTGGAAGAAGTCGGACGGCGAGGACGAGGGGGTGATCCATCTCCCCGAGGCCACGGCATTGATCGTCGGCCTGGGCGGGATCGGCGCGGAAGCCGCGCGGCTGCTCCGGACCTTCGGCGTGACCGTGCTGGCGACCGATGCGCGCCGGACGAGCAAGCCGGCCGATGTGGCGGAACTGCACCCGCCCGAAGCGCTGGACGTGCTGCTGCCGCGGGCGGACTTCGTGATCCTGACCGTGCCGCACACGCCGGCCACCGAGGGGTTCTTCAACCGCGCCCGCTTCCAGCGGATGAAGCGGAGCGCGTTCTTCATCAACATCGGCCGCGGCATGACCACCCGGCTGGACGATCTGGTCGCGGCGCTGGACGCAGGCGAGATCGCGGGCGCTGCGCTCGACGTGTTCGAGCAGGAGCCGCTGCCCGAGGCGCATCCGCTATGGACCATGCCGAACGTGCTGCTGACGCCGCACATGGCGGGCCGCGGCCCGTACCTGGACGAACGGCGCTACCAGATCCTGGCGGAGAACTGCCGCGCGATGGCGGCGGGCCAGCCGCTGCGGAACATGGTGGACAAGGCGAGCTGGTTCTGACCGTCCCGCCCCGTGTCATGGCCCGCGCAGGCGGGCCATCCACGAACTCCCCGGGACGCACACACCCATGGCTGTCCGGCCCGCGAACCGCCCCGGCGGCGGATCAGATCACGCCGGCTCGTGGCCGACGCGGACCAGCATCTTGCCGAAGTTGCGGCCGGAGAGGATGCCCGTCAGCGCCTCGGGGGCGTTGTCGAGCCCGTCCACCACGTCCTCCCGGTAGATCAGGCTGCCATCCGCCACCAGCGGTGCCGCGATTCGGCGCCACTCCACCAGCCGTTCCGGCCGATCGGAGACGATGAAGCCCTGGATCAGGATCCGCTTGCCCACGACGAAGCCGAGGTTCGGGCCGGGCGGGAGCTTCGTCGCATTGTACTGCGAGACCATCCCGCACATCGCGACGCGGGCGAACGCGTTGAGCTGCTCGAACACCGCTTCCTGCACCGCGCCGCCGACATTCTCGAAATAGCCGTCGATGCCGTTCGGGCACGCGGCCTGCAGCTCGCGCTTGAGGTCCATGGAGCGGTGGTCGACACAATCGTCGAAGCCCAGCGCGTCCTGCACCCAGAGGCACTTCTCCGACCCGCCGGCGATCCCGATCACGCGGGCGCCGGCGCGCTTGGCGAGCTGGCCGGCCACCGACCCGACCGCACCGGAGGCGGCGGAGATCACCACCGTCTCGCCCTGCTGCGGCTTGCAGATCTCGCTGATGCCGGCGTACGCGGTCGCACCCGGCATGCCGAGGATGCCGAGATAGGCCGAGAGCGGCGCGCCGCCTCGCGGGATCTTCACGAGCTGTGCGCCCGGGGTCACGGAATGGGTCTGCCACCCGCGGGAGCCGACCACGACGTCGCCCTCGGCGAAGTCCGGATGTGCGGAGGCGACCACCTCGCCCACCGTCTCCCCGGTCATCACCTCCCCGATCTCCACCGCCTTGGCGTAGGTCTGCTGCTCCCGCAGCCGGCCGCGCATGTAGGGATCGATCGAGAGCCAGATCGTGCGGGTGACGACCTCCCCCTCCGCGGGGGTCGGGATCGCATCCTCGACGACCGAAAAGTCCGCCGGCGAGGGCTCACCGGGCGGGCGTCGCTTCAGAACGACCGAGCGGCGGACGGTGGGGGTATGCGACATCGGGGGGACCTCCGGCGGGAAATGCGCAAGTGCCTCAGTGTGCGTCAAAGCGCAGCGGCATGACAGGGTGGCGTGCCGCGCGGTCAGGGGCGATCCGAACGCCTCGGGACCGTCACGATTTCTCCGTCGTGCCGAAACAGGCACGTGGTTTGCTTCCGGAAGCCAGGGCACCGCGGCCGAACGATCCGGCAGGCGGTGACGACAACGCGGGCGGAGGCAAGATGACAGAGAACAGGACGCACGGGGTCGCGCTCCTCGTCAATCGCGATCGGCTGGAGGATCTGCGGGATCTCACGCCCATGGAGTTTCGCCAGTTCGGCCTGGCCCGGCTGGGCTACCTGCGGGAGGAGGAGGCGCACGGGGCGGCGCGGGGCTGCGCGATCCTGGCCGCCGATGGCAGCACGGTGGCGGAGGTCGACGACGTCGACCAGGCGGTCGACATCGCGGCCGAACGCTCGCTCACGCTCCTGACGGTCCACTGAGCCGCCGCGGTTCCCGCGCGCCCGTATGGCGGTGGCCCGGACGGGCGCACCGCCTTACGGGTGGTCGGGTCAGGCTGCCTCGGCCTTGAGCACTACGCGGCCGGTGATCTTGCCGTCGCGCAGGCGCATCAGCGCGTCATATGCCTGATTCTGGGGCACGGTCGCGACGGGCAGCGCGGTGAGCTCCCCGTCCTGCGCGAGCTTCACGAGTTCCCGCAGCTCCTTCGGATTGCCGACGTAGCTGCCCTGCACCGTCAGCGCGCGGATCGCCATGATGGGCAGGGGCAGCATGAGCTCGCCGCCGAACAGCCCGACCTGGACCAGCTTGCCGCCCTTGCGCAGCGCGCCGAACGCGAAGCGGGCGGTGGCGGTGCCGTTCACCAGGTCGATGACGGCGAGCACCGGGCCGCCGGCGGCCTCGACGATGCGCTTGGTGACCTCGGCGCCGTCGCCGCTGCCGTCCACCGCCTTGTGCGCGCCGGCCTTCAGCGCGGCGTCACGCTTTTCGGCGCTGACGTCGACGGAGATGATGTTCTGGTGCTTGAGCGCCTTGAGGATGGCGATCGCGTTCAGCCCGAGCCCGCCTGCGCCCACCAGCACGATCGGCTCGTGCGGCGGCAGCGGGAAGGTCTTCTTGATCGCCGAGTAGACCGTGATGCCGGAGCAGGCATAGGTCGCGGCCACCGCCGGGTCGAGCGTGCCCGGATCGACCAGGTGGCGCGGGTGCGGCGCGATCACGTGGCTGCCGTAACCGCCGTTCTGGTAGACGCCGAGGCTGCGCGCCGCGACGGTGCACATGTTGTCTTCCTCGGCCAGGCACTTCTCGCACTTGCCGCAGCCGAGCCACGGATAGACGATGCGGAGGTCGCCGGGCTTCACGCCCGTGGCGTCGGGGCCGAGCTTCACCACGCGGGCGACGATCTCGTGGCCCATGGCGAGCGGCAGGGTGACGCCGCGATCGACCAGCGACATCTTCTGGCCGCCGCCGATGTCGTAATAGCCTTCCCAGATGTGCAGGTCGGAGTGGCAGACCCCGCAATGGGTGACTTCCAGCAGCACCTCGGTGCCCTTGGGCTCCGGCGTGGGCAGCTCGATTTCCTGCAGGGGTTTTCCGTTCTCGACCACGGCCCAGGCGCGCATGGATGTCTCCTCGGGAATGCGTTCAGGCAGGATGGATACCGCGCGGTAGAATTCGGTCAAGCGGGGGTCAGGAGGTCGCGGGCGGGCTGGGTCAGGCCGCCGGGTCCGAATGGATTGATGATGCGGACACCGAACAGGCTGGTGCCGTCGGCGAGATCCTCCGTCAGGATCGCGGTGCAGCCGGCCTCCGCGGCTGCCGCAACGAGCAGGGCATCCCAGTAGGAAGCACGATGTCGGAGCGTCGCCCCAAGCGCCTGCCGGATCGCGTCGGCGGACGTCCCGACGGTCTCGAACGTGGTCATCCAGTCATCTGCCAGGCGAGCGGCGCGCTCGATCGGCAGAAGGCGCTTGCGGGAGACGGCCACGAAGAACTCGGAGACCGCTTGCAGCGTGAGGCAGCAGTCGAGCGGTTGTGCGCGGAGGACGACTTCGCGCGCAATTGCGTGGCGGTGGGGAGAAGCGGTGTCGATCGCGTAGATCAGGACGTTGGTGTCGAGCGTGAACCGCTCACCGCTCATGCAGCGTATCCCGGTCGACGGGTGCAGCATCGAGTGCCCAGCCGGTGTCCATCGCGGCCCGCAGTTCGTCCCAGGCGGCCTGCTGCGTCGGTGTCATGGCGCGTTTGCCGCCGACCGGCGCCAGCCGCGCCACCGGCTTCCCGTCGCGCGTGATCACGAATTCCTCGCCAGCCTCGACCGCGCGGATGCAACGGTCGAGGTCAAGGTCGACTTCGCGCAGGGTCAGCTTCTTGGTCATGCCCAAATGCTAGCACACCAGAGGTCGGCTTACGACGCCTTCCCCAGCGCCTCCGGGTTCGTTACGCGCATCGGCTTGCCGTCCAGGAAGGCCAGCGCGTTCTCGACGCTCTGCGGGTAGAACGTCGCCCAGGTTTCCCGCACACCGTAGCCGAGATGCGGCGTCAGCACCGTGTTGGGCGTGCGGCGCAGCGGGTGGTCGGCGGGCAGCGGCTCGCGGTCGAACACGTCGAGCGCCGCGGCGATGCGGCCCTCCTGCAGGGCGGCGACCATCGCCGCCTCGTCCACGATCGGGCCGCGGGAGGTGTTGATCAGGATCGCGCCGCGCTTCATCCGCGCGATGTCGGCCGCGCCGACCAGCCCGCGGGAGCGGTCGGACAGCACGAGGTGGATGCTGATCGCGTCGGACCGCTCGAACAGCTCCTCCTTCGACACTTTCGTGACGCCGACCTCTGCCGCGCGCGCGTCGGTCAGGTTCTGGCTCCAGGCCAGCACGTTCATGCGCAGGGCCAGGCAGTAGCTCGCCATGTAGGCGCCCAGCTTGCCCAGGCCCATCACGCCCATCGTCTTGCCGGCGAGCGCGAAGCCGACCGGCACGCCGCGCTGGAAGCCACCGGAATGCACGCTGGCGTCTGCGGCCGGGATGCCACGGGCCGAGGCCAGCAGCAGGCCCAGCGCGAGTTCGGCAGTCGCCGAATCGGTGTAGCTGCCGCCCTGTGTGCTGCACACCACCACGCCGCGTTCGGTGCAGGCGGGGGTGTCGAGCGAGAGGTTCCGCGCCCCGGTCATCCCCAGCATGCGAAGCTTGGGCAGGCGGCGGATCAGGCTGCCGGGCAGCGGCGTGCGCTCCCGCATCGACAGGACGATGTCGAAGTCGGCGAGCTTGGCGGCGGCCTCATCCTCGTTCGCGAAGGCGTCGGAGAAGAACACGACCTCCGCCCGCGCCTCGAGCGGCGCCCAGTCGGCGCTGGAGCGCGCCACGTCCTGCCAGTCGTCCAGCACGGCCACTTTCGGCATGGTCCCCTCCCCCGTTCCTGCTCCGTCTGCGCTACAGCGGCAGCGCGCCGCTCGCAAGGGCCAGGGCGGCGCCGACCGCTGCGAGGCAGACGATCCCGAGCAGGGCGCCTTCCGTTCGGGTGAAGGCGGTCAGGCGGCGTTCGCGGCGGGCTCGGAGGTAGAGCAGCGTGCCGGGCGCGTAGAGAATTGCCGAGAGCAGCACGTATTTCGGGCCGCCGAACAGGATCAGGAACGCGGCATAGAGCGTCGCCACCATGGCGAGCGCAAAGTCGACGCGGCGCGCCCGAGGATCGGCGGCATAGGTCTCGCCGCGCCAGGCGAGCTGCAGGCCGAAGGCGGCGACCAGCAGGTAGGGCAGGAGGCTCATGCCGCTGGTCAGTTCCATGGCAAGCCGCAGCGCGGACTCGCCCAGCAGCGTGACCAGCAGGAAGACCTGCACCGCGCCGTTGGTGAGCCACAGCGCGGCGGCCGGGGCGCCGTTGGCGTTCTCGCCCGCGAGGAAGCGGGGCATCGTGCCCTGGCGGGCCGCGGTGGAAAGCACTTCGGCCGCGAGCAGCGACCAGGAGAGGAACGCGCCGAGGACGGAGACGAGGACGCCCAGGCCGACGAAGGCGCTGCCCCAGCGGCCGAGGATCGCGCCCAGGATCCCGGCCATTGACGGGTTGTGCAGGCCGGCGATCTCCGCGCGGGGCAGGATGCCGTAGGGCAGCAGCGTGACCAGCGTCAGCAGCGCAAGCACGCAAGCGAAACCCAGCACGGTGGCGAGGCCGACGTCGCGGCGGCGGCGGGCGTACCGCGAATAGACGCTGGCGCCCTCGATTCCGATGAAGACGAAGACGGTGATCAGCAGGGTGCCGCGCACCTGTTCGGCCAGAGCGGACCAGGAGGGGACGACCCCGCCCCAGACATTGGCCGTGAACAGGTCGGCGCGCAGCGCGGCGCCGGCCACCACCAGGAAGACCAGGATCGGCACCACCTTGGCGATGGTGACGACCGTGTTGATGGCCGCGGCCTCCTTCACGCCGCGCAGCAGCATGAAGTGGAAGCCCCACAGGATCACCGAAGCGAGCAGCGCCGCTGCCGGCGTGTCGCCCTCGCCCAGGACCGGGACGACGCCGCCCAGCGTGGAGACGCCGAGGAGCAGGAAGGAGACGTTCCCGAGACAGGCGCTCGCCCAGTAGCCGAGGGCGGAGAGGAAACCGAGATAGGGACCGAACCCGGCCTCGGCATAGGCGTAGACGCCGGCATCAAGGTCCGGCCGGCGCCGGGACAGCGTCTGGAACACGAGCGCGAGGGTCAGCATGCCGGTGCCGGCGATCGCCCAGGCGACGACGGAGCCCAGCACGCCGCTGCTGCGCGCGAAGGCCTGCGGCAGGGAGAAGATGCCGCCGCCGATCATGGAGCCGACGACGAGCGCGGTGAGGGCCGTCAGCGACAACGTGCCGGCGCCGCCGGTTGCGGTAGCGGGACCGGGCGCCGCCGCGTCGCGATCGCCGCCCATCACGGCGGCCGCGGCCCCGCTCGACTCCATTCCGCCGCGCGACAGGGCGCTGGCGGCGCGCTCAGCCACGGGCGCGCGCCGGGGATCCTGCCCAGACCGTGCCTTCCGGGATCGCTTCGCCCTTCATCACCAGGGAGAGCGAACCGATCGTCGCGTCGGCCCCGATGCTCGCCCCGTACAGGACGATGGCGTTCGTATTGATCGCGCTGCGCGGGCCGAGATGGACCGGACCGATCTTCATCACCCGGTCCTCGAACAAGTGGGTCTGCGGGCCGCTCGCCTCCTCCAGCGCCGCGTCGTCGTCGATGCGCACCATGTCGAACTCGGTGATGTCGGTGGTGTCGGCATAGACCCGCTTGCCGACCTGCACGCCGAACAGCCGCCAGGCCCAGGGCAGGAACGGCGTGCCCCGCAGCGGCTCCAGCACCATCGGCACGGTGACCGCCTCATACAGCGCGGTCACCGCCTCGCTCAGCCAGACGAACGGGGTCCACATCGGCACTTCGGCCGGCTTGTAGCGCCCGACCAGCAGCCATTTCAGCGCGGCGACGACCAGCACCGACGGCAGGCCGACGATCAGCAGGTAGATGAACGGCACCGACAGGTACGACACCAGCAGCCCGTGATGGTCGTAGACCTGGTCGAACGCCTCCATCGCGTAGCCGAGGAAGGTGATGAACAGGATGGTGGGTGCGAGGATTCGCAGGCCCTCCACCGTCAGGCGCGCGGCGATGCGCGGCAGGCCGGGCCGGAAGGTCAGGCGGTTGTCGTGGTCGAGGAAGCTCTGCCGCCGCGGCAGGATGAAGGACGGCGTGCCGAGGCAGGTCTGGCCGGCGGCGAGCGGACCGTCGGGCGGCAGCGACAGGCAGCCGACCAGGCAATCGTCGGGGATCGTGCTGCCGTCCGGCAGGAAGCCGGAATTGCCGACGAAGCTGCGCCGCCCGACCACGGTGTGGCGCAGGGTCAGCACGCCGCGCCGGATCTCCGCATCGCCCAGCATGACGCCGTCGGCGATGAACGCCTCCTCCCCGATCTCCACCAGGTCGTGGGTGATGGCCGTCGCGGTGGAGACCTCGGCGCGGTGGCCGATGCGCATGCCCAGCGCGCGCAGCCACGGGACCACGTAGAGCGTCGCGTAGATCGGGTGCACGGCGGCCAGCGCCAGGTCCATCAGGTGGTCGACGAACCATTTGCGCAGGAAGAAGCCGGACCGGACGGAGTGCGAGCCCGGCTGCACCCGGCCCAGCAGGAGCCAGCGCAGCAGCACGATCTCGCCCAGCATCAGCGTCGTGTAGAGCACGGCCAGCAGCGGGATCAGCACGGCGAGCGGGATCGGCGCGTCCCAGCGGTCGTCGTAGATCTGGTCGAAGATGATCATGCCCGGCATCAGCGGCGCGAACGCCGCGATCGGGAAGATCAGCATGAGGCCGCACAGCGCGAGGTCGAAGCCGGGCTTCTCGTCGCTCACCGCCGCCGTCGGCGGGGGCGCGGCCTTGGCGTGGAACGTGGCGGGGGAGCCGCGCCAGGCCTCGCCGGCCGGGATGCGGCTGCCGCCGGCCAGGGCGGAGAGGTTGTCGAGCTCGCCGTGGTCGCCGATCTCGGTGCCGCCCTCGATCACGCAGCGGGACCCGACATAGGCGTCGGCGCCGATCGTGATGCGGCCGATGACCAGGCGCCCGCCTTCGACGGTGGCATTGGCGAGCCGCACCTCGTTGCCGATCGCGGTGCCCGCCCCGATCGCGATCAGGTCCGGTGCGCCCATGGTGACCGAACCGAGATGCGCGTCGCGCCCGACCCGCGCACCGAGCAGACGGGCGTAGACGGATTGCGCGGGCGTGTCGGCCATGAACGCGGCGGGGACGACGTTCAGCAGGCGGGTGACGAACCACCAGCGCAGGTAATAGCCGCCCCAGAGCGGGTAGGAGCCTTCGCGGAACCGGCCGATCACGAGCCATTTCAGCGCGATCGCGATGCCGGTGATCAGTGGCGGGGTGGCGACGAACGCGAACAGCGTGCCCAGCAGGGACAGCACCATCCCGTGCTCGAACTCCATCAGCGCCGAGAACACGAGATACGGCACGATGTAGAGCAGCGCCACCAGCCCGTAGATCGGGATCAGCAGCACGGCCTGGGCCAGGCCGCACAGCGCGTGCCGGAGCGGCGGAACCGGGGCGAAGGCGGGCTTGTGCGCCGCCTGGTCCGCGGGCGTGTCGAGCGACGCGGCCAGCGCGCGGATCGTGCGGTGGGTGTAGAGGTCCTGGATGGAGACGCGGCGGAACCGCGCATCGGCGCGCAGGCGGGAGACGAGACCCGCGGCCAGCAGCGAATGCCCGCCGAGATCGAGGAAGAAATCGTCCGTCACGCCGACGCGCACATGCGGCACCTGGGCCTGCCAGGACTCGAGCAGCGCCGCTTCGAGCGGCGTCGCGGGCAATTCGACCTCCCGCGAGTCGTCGATCGCGATCGTCTCGGTCAGGTCGGGCAGCGCCTTGCGGTTGATCTTGCCGCTGGGCAGGCGGGGGACGATCTCGATCGGCTGGAACAGCGTCGGGATCATGTAGGACGGCAGCCGCGCCCGCAGTGCATCGCGGATCGCGCCGGCATCGACCGCCTGGCCCTCAGCGCCCACCACGAACGCGACCAGATGCTGGGTGCCTTGCGGATCGTCGCGCAGCACCACGGCGGCGGCGCGCACGGCGTCGAGCTTGCCGAGTTCCGCCTCGATCTCCCCGGTCTCGATCCGGTAGCCGCGGAACTTCACCTGGTCATCGAGCCGGCCATGGAAGACGATCCGCTTCTGCGCGTCGAAGCTTGCCTTGTCGCCGGTGCGGTAGATGCGCGGATCGGCGGCGGCGGCCTCCTGCACCGGGTTGGCGATGAACTTCTCGGCGGTCAGTTCCGGCCGGCCGATATAGCCGATGGCGACGCCGGGTCCCCCGATGAACAGCTCCCCCGCCTCGCCGTCCGGCACCGGGGCGAGCGTCGTCTCGTCCAGGATATAGGCCGTGTAGCCCGGCAGCGGATGGCCGATGGTGATCGGATCGCCCGGCTCCAGGATCGCGCCGGTCGCGGTGACGGTGGTCTCGGTCGGGCCGTAGGTGTTGAACAGCAGCCGCCCCGGCTTCCACCAGCGGTCGACCAGCGCGGCGGGACAGGCCTCGCCCCCCATGTTGATCAGCCGCAGCGACGGCACGTCCTCGGTCAGCATGGCGAGCAGCGTGGGGACGCAGTGCAGCACCGTGACCCCGGCGTCGCGCAGGAAGGCCGGCAATGCATCGGCCGCGCGCACCAGCTCCGGCGGGCCGATCACCAGCGTGGCGCCGGCGAGGTAGGAGACGAACACCTCCTCGAGCGACATGTCGAAGGCGGGCGAGAAGCCCTGGTAGACGATGTCGGCTTCCGTCACCCGCAGCACGCTGTTCTCGGAGGCGAGCAGGTGGCAGATGTTGGCGTGGCTGACCGCGATGCCCTTGGGCTTGCCGGTCGAACCCGAGGTGTAGATCGCATAGGCCGGATCGCCGGGCGCGGGCGTGACGGGAACGAACCCCTCGGCCTGGTGCGCGTCCAGCGCCGCCACGTCTATGCGCGGCGTGGCCAGGCCCTCGGCCCGTTCGGCATGCGCGGCGTCGATCAGCAGCGCCACCGCGGCGCAGTCCTCGACGCTGGTTTCCACACGGTCGCGCGGCGCGTCGGGATCGAACGGAATGTAGGCGGCGCCCACCTTCAGGATCGCCAGGATCGCGGCGTGCAGCTCCATCGACCGCTCGATCCACACGCCGACGAACTGGCCGGGGCCGACGCCGCGGTCCCGCAGCAGCCCCGCCCAACGGTCCGTGCGGCGATCCAGTTCTCCATAAGTGAGACGCTGGTCCCGGAAGATCAGGACGGGCTTGTCGGGAATACGCGCTGCGGTAGTCGTGAACACCGCCGCGAGCGAGGCGTGTAGAGGGAATACAACCGCGGCAGTCGAGGACACCGGCTGCGCGACACTTTGTGATGCGTCGTTCATCTTGACCTACTTGACTTGGCCCTGGTTACCAGCCTCACCGGCCGCATTTCAAACGTAATGATGCTCCCCCGCATTCATTCTGCCGCCGCGTGCCCGACGCGCCACCTCGCGCGCCTTCGCTCCCGCCGCGGCGACCTCGACGGTTGCGGCGCGACGGGTCCGGGTGTCATGTGCGCCCGCCATGGAGGGAAGCCGCATGACCAACGTTGCCGTCATCGGCGCCGGCCTGATCGGCCGCGCCTGGGCCATCGTGTTCGCCCGCGCCGGGTTCGAGGTGGCCCTGTGGGACCAATTTCCCTTGCAGGTGGAAGCCGCGACCGACTTCATCGCCGACCGCCTGCCGGAACTCGCGGGCGCCGGACTGCTGGACGACGACCCCGCCGCGGTGCAGCGCCGCATCATCCCAGCCAAGTCGCTGTTCGACGCAGTCCACGCCGCCGATCACGTGCAGGAGAACGGGCCCGAGAAGGTCGACGTGAAACAGGTCCTGTTCGCCGAACTCGACCGTATCGCGGCACCCGAGGCCGTGCTGGCCAGCTCCACCAGCGGCATCCCGGCCAGCGCCTTCACCGAAGCGCTCCGCGGCCGCGACCGTTGCCTGGTCGCCCACCCCGTCAATCCGCCCTACCTGATCCCGCTGGTCGAACTGTGCCCCGCGCCGTGGACCTCGCCCGAGACCGTCGCCCGCACCCGTGAGCTGATGATCCGCGCCGGCCAGGTGCCCGCGACCGTGAAGAAGGAGATGGACGGCTTCGCCCTGAACCGCCTCCAGGGCGCGCTGCTCGCGGAAGCCTTCCGCCTGCTCGCCGACGACGTCATCTCCCCCACCGACCTCGACGCCCTCGTCAAGGACGGGCTCGGTCTCCGCTGGAGCTTCATGGGACCGCTGGAGACGATCGACCTCAACGCGCCCGGCGGCCTGGCCGATTACTGCACCCGCTACGGCCCGCTCTATGAGACGCTGCAGGAGCAGGCGCAGCCGCTGCATTGGGACGCCGCCCTGATCGAGCGCCTGCACGCCGCACGACGTACGGAACTGCCGGCGAACATGCAGCCGATCCGGCAGGAGTGGCGCGACCGTCGCCTCATGGCTCTGCTCGCGCACAAGAAGGCGCAACCGGGGTAGCCCCTGGCCGGCCAGCGGAGCAGGCAGGGCGAAGCACGCGCATTAACTTGCCGTTAGGATCGGTCGATCATCCTTGCGCACCGCAAAGCTGGGGTGTGCCATGCCGGCCGTCGAAGATCTCGACCATGGGAGACTGACGTTTCTCGGCCTGACCGAGGAAAGCCGGCCGCGGCTGGCCGCCTTCTGGCAACGCGCGGCGCCCGAGTTGCCGCGCATCCTCGATCGGTTCTACCGCCACGTGACCACCGTTCCGGAACTCGCGAACATGGTCTCGTCGAATCTCGATCGGCTGAAGCCCGCCCAGGCGAAGCACTGGGAACGGTTGTTTTCGGGGCGGTTCGACGCCGACTACTTCAGCAGCGTGCGCCGGGTGGGCCGCGCGCATGTACGGATCGGGCTCGAGCCGCGATGGTACGTCGGCGGCTACAACATCGTGCTGCCGGAACTCACGGCCATCATCCGTCGGATGCACCGCTTCTCGCCGGACGCCCAGCGGAAGACCGAGGCGGCGGTCATGGCCGCCGTGTTCCTCGACATGGACGTCGCGCTGTCCGTCTACATGGACGGCAGCATGGCCGAAGCCGCCCAGAACCGGTCGGCGCGCATCGAGCACATGACCAAGCGCTTCGCGACCGAGGCCGGGGAGATGATGCAGGTCATCGCCGCCGCCGCGACCGAACTGCACGCAAGCGCCGCGTCGATGACCGCCCAGGCCGTGGGCACCGCTCGGGACGGAGAGAGCGCCGCCGCCGCCTCGCACGTGACCAGCGACAGCGTCCAGACCGTGGCGAGCGCCACCGAACAGCTCTCGGCCTCCATCGTCGAGATTGCGCGCCAGATCGATCGCGCCGGCGACATCACCCGGCGCGCGGTCGAGCAGGCGAACCGGACGGACGCGGTCGTGCAGGCGCTGTCGGGTGCGGCGCAGAAGATCGGCGACGTGGTGAACCTGATCACCGAGATCGCCGGCCAGACCAACCTGCTCGCCCTCAACGCCACGATCGAGGCCGCCCGCGCCGGGGAGGCCGGCAAGGGTTTCGCCGTCGTCGCGTCCGAGGTGAAGGGCCTTGCCACCCAGACCGCCCGCGCGACCGGGGAGATCTCCGCGCAGATCGGACAGATCCAGTCGACGACGCGGGAAGCCGTGGCCGCGATCACCGCGATCAACCAGACCATCGCCGAGGTCAGCGCCGTCACCGGCGTGATCGGCGCCGCGGTGGAGGAGCAGAACGCCGCCACGCGGGAGATCGCCAACAGCATCCACGGTGCGCTGGAGAGCACGCGGTCGGTGAGCGACTCGATCGGGCGCGTGCGCGACGCCGCCGCGCAGACCGGCTCCGCCGCGTCGGAGATGGAACGCGTGGCGGGAGAAGTGTCGGAGCAGATCGCCCGCGGCACCCACGTGGTGGAGACGTTCATCGACGGGGTGAAGGCCGCCTGAAACCCGTGCGCCCCGCCGCCCTGCGGGATTGCAGAGAGGATTGGTGAAGATGGGCGTCGCGCCGCGGTCACGCGCCGGACCGAAGTCTTCCCTCCGCCCGGCGCGGACGCTGCGTCAGCGCATCATGCCGCCATCGATCGCGATCACCTGGCCGGTGACGTAGTCGGACAGGTCGGTCGTGAAGAACTCGACGACCTTGGCGCAGTCCTCGACGGTGCCCAGCCGGCGGAGCGCGACGCGTTCGGAGCGGTCCTGGTTGCCGCCGATGCTGCCGGGGATCACGGTCGACATGATGCGGCCGGTCTGGATCGTGCCGGGCGCGATGCAGTTCGCCGTGATGTTGTAGGGGCCCAGCTCCTGCGCGAGGTAGCGCGTGTAGTGCAGGATGGCGGCCTTGGCGGCGCCGTAATGCGCGTAGCCGCCGTCGCGCGACGGCGTCAGGCCCGCAACCGAACTGACGGTGACGATCTTGCCGTAGCGCTGCTCCTTCATCAGCGGACCGACGGCGTTGCAGCAATAGACGGTGCCGTACAGGTTCATGCCGACGACGAGCTGCAGCAGCGCGGGATCGAGCCGCGTGGCGGTGGTGTCCATCGGCCGCCCGCGGCCTCCGCCCGCATTGGCGACCAGGATGTCGACCCGGCCCCAGCGGTCCGCGACTTGGCGCACCATCGCATCGACCGCGGCGGGATCGGCCACGTCGCACTGGATGCCGACCGCCTCGCCGCCCATCGCCTCGATCTCGGCGACCGTGTTCTCGGCGGTCATCGCCTGCTTCTCGGCGTCGAACTCCTCGAACGACTGCAGGTTGATGTCGGAGACGGCGACCTTGGCGCCGAGCCCGGCGAGCCGCAGCGCATAGGCCCGCCCGAGGCCCCGCCCCGCCCCCGTCACCAGCGCCACCTTGCCGTCGAGCTTCCCCATGGACCGTCTCCCCTCCGTTGTGCGGCGGATTGCCTCGCCGCTTTCGCCGATCGAGGGTAAGGCGAAACGCCCAGGGCGCAAGCACGACGCCCGGGAGCCAGCAGGGGAAACGCCATGACCTCTCGCCTCGCGACGCGCATCGGCGCGCTGGACCTGCCGAACCCCGTGATCTGCGGATCCGGCGAACCGGTGATGACCGAGGCCGGAATCCGTGCTGCGCTCGCGGCCGGCGCGGCCGGCGTGATCGCCAAGTCGGTGAACGAGCGGCCCGAGGCCGCAGCGCAGCTCGACCGCGCCGACTACGTGTTCCTGGACCCGGCCGGTGCGCCGGCTGCAAGTGGGCCGTCGCTGTTCAACCGTTCGGGCCTGCAGCAGCGCGCGGCGGCGGAGTGGTTCACCGCGGTGGCGGCGCTCGACCGGGAGGCGGCGCGCAGGCAGCGCTTCGTCGCGGCCAGCATCGTCTATGCCGGGGAGGACGGCGCGGTCGCGATCGCGGCGCTCGCGCGGCGCGCCGGGATCCGTGTGTTCGAGCTGAACGTGGGTGCGCCACATGCGGCGGAGGCCGCGGCCGGCGCCATCACGCAGGAGAGCGATCCGGCGCGGCTGCAGCACCTCGTCGCCGCGGTGCGCGCGGAGACGGGGGGCATGCAGCTCTGGGTCAAGCTCACCGGCCTGTCGGGCAACCTCCCCGCGCTTGCGGCGGCGGCGGCCCAGGGCGGGGCGGACGCGGTCTGCATGATGGGCCGCTTCATGGCCATGGTCCCGGACCTGGAGACTCTGGCGCCGGCGCTGGGCACCGCGGCCGCGTATGGCGGCGGCTGGGCGCTGCCCATCGTCTGCCGCTTCCTGGCGCAGAGCCGGCGCGCGGTGCCGCCGGGCTTCCCGCTGCTGGGCACCAACGGCGTGCGCAGCGGGCTGGACGTGGCGCGCATGGTGCTGGCGGGCGCCTCGGCCGTGGAGACGCTCTCACCCGTCATGCAGTCCGGCTTCGGCGCGCTGGGAGCGATGGTCGCGGAGTTGGAGGCGTGGTTGACGCGACGCGACTTGCGCGTCGCCGACCTCGTTGGCCGCGCGGCGGATTCGATGCAGGCCTATGCCGCGCAGCCCCCCTCCCCGGATCGCTGGCGCGCCTTCGTGCCGCCGGAGACACTGGGATGAACGGAGGTCGCCAGCCGCATCCGCTTGCGGATCGGTTTGCGATCGCGACAGACTTTGCGGATGCCAGGAGGGGACGCATCCGCACATGAGCGACATGAGCATCTGCCAGGCCTGCGGGACACCGCTGCAGCCGACCGCGCGGTTCTGTCCGGCCTGCGGGGCGGGACGCTGGCCGGGCGGAGCGGGGGATGGCATCCCGCGCAGCTTCGGCACCTCGGTCGGGATCTGCCTGCGCAACTTCGCGACCTTCACCGGCCGCGCGCCCCGGGCGGAGTACTGGTGGTTCGTGCTGTTCGAGGTCCTGGTCCAGAGCGCCGCGAACATCGTCGATCACGCGCTGGTCGAGACGCCGCCGGGCCTGTTCGGGCCGCTCGTGGGTGTCGTGTTCCTGCTGCCCGCCCTGGCGGTCGGCGTGCGGCGGCTGCACGACATCGACCGATCCGGTTGGTGGCTGCTGCTGTATTTCGTGCCGCTGCTGGGTTGGCTGCTGCTGCTGGTCTGGGCCTGCACCCGCGGCACGCGCGGCCCGAACCGCTACGGGCCGGAGAATGGCGCGGTGTGACGCCCGGTCACGAGCAGGCTGGGCCCGACCGTGTCATGACCGGGTTTGGCAGGAACGTGTCATGACCGGGCTTGGCGGGACCGTGTCAGGACCGAGCTTGGCGGGACCGTGTCAGGACCGAGCTTGGCGGGACCGTGTCAGGACCGAGCTTGGCGGGGCCGTGTCATGACCGGGCTTGGCCCGGTCATCCACGACTTTCCTCAAGACCTGCGAGCAACAGAAGTCATGGATGGCCGGCCCAAGGCCGGCCATGACACGGGGCGGTGGCCATAACACGAGGGGCTGCCATGACCCTGCGCTTGCCTGAAAGCCTCCTCACTTCACCTGGATGTAGCGATACGGGAAGAAATTGTCCGCAGGCTGTGCGACCTGCACGGTGTCCTTCGCGGCCCACACGATCACCTGCTGGTGCAGCGGCACCGTCGGCAGGTCCTGCTGGACGATCGCATTCGCCGCGCGGATCATCTCGAGCCGCTTCCCCGCGTTCGTCTCCACCCCGATCTGCCCGATCAGCGCGTCCAGCGCCGGATTCGAATAGCCGCCGACATTCAGCTCGCCCCGCTTGCCGTCCCGCGTGCCCAGCAGCGTGTAGAGCACGTTGTGCGCGTCATACGTCGCCGGGGTCCACCCGAGCAGCCAGAAATCGGTGTCGTAGTTGGGCGCGAGAATCTTGGTGAAGAACTTGGCCTTGGTCTGCGCCGACAGCTCGACTCTCACCCCGATCCGCGCCAGCATCGGGACCAGCGCCGTGCAGATCTGCTCGTCCATCACGTAGCGGTCGTTCGGGCAATCCAGCCCCAGCTTGAAGCCGTCCGGATACCCCGCCTCGGCCAGCAACTGCCTCGCCTTCGCCGGATCGGTCGTCGGCCGCACGTCCCGCGCCGCGTCGTACCCGTTCACCCCCGGTCCCCACATCGTCCAGCCTGGACGCCCGAGACCCAGCATGAGGCGGCTCGAGATCGCCGGCGCGTCGATCGCGAGCGCAAGCGCCATGCGCACGCGCTGGTCGCGCAGCGGGTTCTTCCCCTTCACGTCGCTGCTGGGCAATTCGTCGCGCGACTGGTTGAACCCGAGATAGATCGTGCGCAGCTCCGGCGCCTGCAGCAGCTTCAGGCCCGGGGTCGCCTTGATGCGCGGGATGTCCTGCGGCGGCACGGCGTAGATCATGTCGACCTCGCCCGACAGCAGCGCAGCCACGCGGGTCGCGGCGCTGCCGATCACCACCAGCTCGACGCGGTCCACGTGGTGCTTCGGCGCGTCCCACCAGGTGGGGTTCTTCTCGACCACCGTCGCCCGATCCGGCTCCCGCGACACCAGGCGGAACGGCCCCGTGCCCATCGCGTTGCGCAGGGCGTAGTTGTCCGCCTTGCCGATGATCGCCGGTTCCGTCGCGTCGTGCGCCTCGCACCACGTCTTGGACATGATCAGCAGGTTGCTCTGTTCCTGCACCAGGATCGGGTCGGGCGTGAACGTCTCGAAATCGACGGTGTGGTCGTCGACCTTCCGCGCTTCCTTCACCGCGGCCATCGGCGCACGCATGGAGGACGTCTTGGACAGCGTGCGCCGCAGCGTGAACACCACGTCGTCCGCGGTGAAGGGGGAGCCATCCTGCCAGCGCACCCCCTTGCGAAGATGGAAGCGCCAGACCGTGGGGCTCAGTTGTTCCCAGCTCTCGGCCAGGGCCGGCTCGAGCTGCAGATCCGCGTTCCGCCGCACCAGCGGCTCGTAGATGTTGGCGAGGAAGGAGAGCTGCACCGTCTCCTGCCGCGTCGCGGGGTCCATGGCGTTGACGTCGCCGTCGTTCGCCCAGCGGAAGTTCGCTGCGTGCGCCACGCTCCCAAGGGTCACCCCGCCAAGGATCGCGCCCCGCAGGCTCCCCCCACTCGGGCTCTCCTCAAACGGGCTCCCCCCAGCCAGGCTCGCTCCCAGCAGGGCGGCGCCGCCGAGCGCCGTCACACGTAGGAAGCGTGACGGAAAACGAGCAGGTGGTCTCATGACGGCCCCTCGGCTACAGTGCGAGGCCGAAACTTTAACTACAACCGGTGCGTGCTGACCAGCGGCTGTTTACAGCCGGAGATGCGGGCCTGCGCCGCTTGCAGCCGGCGGCGCGGCCGTGAATAACGGGGGCGCAAGCGGGAGGGCGAACGATGCGCATGAAGGCGGCGGTGTTGCGGGAGCAGGGCAAGCCCCGGCCCTATGTCCAATCCATGCCGATGACGATCGAGACCGTCGATCTCGATCCGCCCGGGCCGGGTGAGGTGCTCTACAAGATCATGGGCGCCGGGCTCTGCCACTCCGACCTCTCGACGATCGAGAACCTGCGTCCGCGCAAGCTGCCGACCATTCCCGGCCATGAAGCCGCCGGCATCGTGGAGGCGGTGGGTCCCGGCGTCACCGCGCTGAAGCCCGGCGACCACGTGATCAGCGTGTTCGTCAGCTCCTGCGGCGATTGCCGCTACTGCAACCAGGGCCGCCCCAGCCTGTGCCAGAGCGCGCTGGGCGCGCGCAACGCTGGGACGCTGGTCTCCGGCGAACGCCGCCTCTCGCTGAACGGCGACCCGCTCTACCACTACAGCGGCCTGTCCGTGTTCGCCGAATACGCGGTGGTCGCGCAGAACGCGCTGATCAGGATCCCCGACGAGATCCCGCTGGAGGACGCGACCATCTTCGGCTGCGCGGTGGTCACCGGCGTGGGCGCGGTGCTCAACACGGCGCAGGTGAAGCCGGGCTCCACCATGGCCGTGGTCGGCCTCGGCGGCGTCGGGATGAACGCTCTGATGGCGGGTGTCGTCGCCGGCGCCGAACGCATCGTCGCGGTCGACCTCAACGCCGAGAAGCTCCGCCTCGCCCGCGAACTCGGCGCGACCGACACGTTCCTCGCCGGCAATGCCGACGTGGTGCAGGAAATCCGCGACGCTACCGATGGCGGCGTCGAGACCGTCATCGAGACCGCGGGCGCGATCCCGGCGATGAACCTCGCCTACGCCATCGCCGCGCGCGGCGGCTCGATCGTCAGCGCGGGCCTGCCGGCCAGCACCGCGCAATTCTCCTACCTGCACGGCGCGCTGGTCAGCGACGAGAAGTCCATCCGCGGCAGCTACATGGGAAGCTGCGTGCCGAAGCGGGACATCCCGCGCTATCTCGGGCTGTACCAGCGCGGCAAGCTGCCCGTGCAGAAGCTGCGCTCCAGCACGATCACCTTCGACCAGATCAACCAGGGCTTCGACCTGCTGGCGGACGGCGCCGTCCTCCGCCAGGTGCTGCTGCCGCACGCGGCCTGACCACCGGATGGCGCGCTACCTCGTCACGGGCGGAGCCGGGTTCATCGGCTCGCATCTCTGCGACGCCCTGCTCGGGCGCGGAGAGACCGTCCGCGTGCTGGACGACCTGTCGAGCGGGAGTCGCGCCAACCTGCCGCCCCAGGTCGAACTCCAGATCGGCGACGTGGCCGACCCCGAGGCGATGCGGCAGGCCGTGCAGGACGTCGACGGCTGCTTCCATCTCGCGGCGATCGCCTCCGTCGCACGTGGCGTGTCCGACTGGCTGGGCACCCACCGCACGAACCTGACCGGCACGATCGGCGTGTTCGACGCGCTGCAGCGCGCCGGGCTGCGCGTCCCAGTGGTCTACGCCTCCTCCGCCGCGGTCTACGGCGATGGCCCCGACGGTTCGGCGGCCGAGGACACGCCGACGCGCCCGCTCTCCGCCTACGGCGCGGACAAGCTGGGCTGCGAACTGCATGCGCGCGTGGCGAGCCACGTGTTCGGCATCCCGACCGTCGGCCTGCGCTTCTTCAACGTCTACGGCGCGCGGCAGGACCCGCGCTCCCCCTATTCCGGGGTGATCTCGATCTTCTGCGACCGGCTGCCGCGCGGAACCCCGGTCGAGATCTTCGGCGATGGCGGCCAGACCCGCGACTTCATCCACGTGAGCGACATCGTGGCCGGCCTGCTCGCGGCCATGAAACTGCGTGCCGCCGAGGCCACGGTGCTCAACCTCTGCACCGGCCAGCCGACCTCGATCCTCGCGCTGGCACGCCTGGTCGCGGACCTGTCCGGGTCGGCCGCGGAGGTCCGGCACGCGGCACCGCGCGCGGGCGAGATCCGCCACTCCGTCGGCAGTCCGGCACGCGCCCGGCAGATCCTGGGTCTCGGGGAGCCTCGCCCGCTGCGCGAAGGGCTGCGGGACCTGCTCGCGCAGCATGGCGACTGAGCCTCGCGGTGGGCCTGAAGTCGCTGCTGCTCAGCCTGCTGATGCCGCCCGTCGGCCTGGTGACGCTGGCGCTCGCCACGCTGCTGCTGCTCCCGCGGCGGCACCGGCTCGCGCGCATCCTGCCCGCAAGCTGCCTCGTGCTGCTGCTCGCGTTGTCCCTGCCGCTGGTCTCCGATCCGCTGCTGGCCAGCCTGGAGACGGGGCTCCCCACCACGCCCCCGGCCGACGCCCCGCCCCAGGCGATCGTGCTCCTCGGCGCCGAGATCAGCCGCACCGGAGGGCCGGCGCCCGGCGCCGAAGTCGGACGGCTGACGCTCGAACGGTTGCGGCGTGCCGCGCAGCTCGCGCGCGCCTCCGGCCTGCCGGTGCTGGTGAGCGGCGGGGTCACGCAGGACGGACAGCCCGCCGTCGCGACGCTGATGGCGGAGAGCCTGACGCGCGACTTCCAGGTGCCGGTGCGCTGGGTGGAACCGAACTCCCCCGACACCTGGGGCAATGCGCAGGAGAGCGCGCGGATCCTGCGGGCGGCGGGCATCCGGTCCGTCTGGGTGGTGACCCATGCCTGGCACATGCGGCGCGCTCTGCTCGCCTTCGACCGCGCGGGGCTGATCGCGACCGCGGCGCCCACGCCCCTCGACCGTGATCACGCACCGACCTGGCACGATCTGCTGCCGCGGATCGCCTCCTGGCACGAGACCTACTGGGCGCTGCACGAATGGATCGGCCTTGCCTGGTACCGGCTGCGCTGAGGTCGCCCGCGCCGACGACCTGCCGGCTGCGGCGCGGGCGCGGCTGGGCACCGGCCTGTTCCGCGACCTCGACTGGTGGCGTTGCGTGGAACACGCCGCGCTGCCGCCGGGGGCGCGACCGCTCTACTGGGTGGCCGGCGACGGAGACGCCGTGCTGCCGCTGTGCCGGCGCGCCGACGGGCGGCTCACGAGCCTGACCACGCCCTATAGCTGCGCCTTTGCCCCTGCCCTTGCTGCCCGGACCAATGGCTCCCCTGCCCTCGCGTCGCCCACGCCCGGCGCCTCGCTGGCCATACGAGCCGCGCCGTTGGCGGAGGCCTGCCGGCGCGCCGGCCTGGTGCGACTGGAGGCGCTCGACCCGGCGGAGGCCGAGACCGACGCGCTGCTCGCGGCGTGCCGCGGCGCCGGCCTGCTGGTGCTTCGCTTCGCGCAGTTCGGGCGCTGGAGCGAGTGCGTCGCCGGGAGCGATTGGGACACGTATCTCGCCGCGCGTCCCGGCAAGCTGCGGGAGACGATCCGCCGCCGGCTGCGCGCGGCCGGACGGGGTCGCACCAGCCTGACCCTCACCGATGGTCCGGCCGGGCTCGCGGAGGCGATCGCCGCCTACGAGCACGTCTATGCACGAAGCTGGAAACCGGCGGAGCCGTTCCCCGCCTTCAACCCGCTGCTGATGCGGAGCCTGGCGCCCTCCGGCCGGTTGCGGCTCGCGGTCTGGCGAGTGGATGGCGTCCCGGCCGCCGCGCAGTTCTGGGTGGTGGAGGACGGCCGCGCCCTGGTGCTGAAGCTGGCGCATGACGAGGCGTTAAAGGCGCTCTCCCCCGGGACCGTGCTGACGGCCCTGATGATCCGCCGCTTCCTGACGGAGGAGCGGATCGGCTGGCTCGATTTCGGCCGGGGGGACGATCCGTACAAGCGGGGCTGGGCGGCCGAACGCCGGCAGTTCGAGGGCGCGCTGCTGCTCGATCCGCGCCGCCCTGCCGGCTGGCCGCTGCTGGCGCGGCATGCGTTGGGACGGCTGCGCGCGCGCTGGCATTGAACGCGCGCAGCCCGGCAGCAAGACGACCGGCGCTCAGGGGAGCATGCGGGCAAGTCATCCGAGCATGCGGGGCAGTCGCGCGGGGAGCGCGCGGGCCAGTTCTGCGGGGAGCGCGCGGGCCAGTCCTGCGGGGAGCGCGCGGGCCAGTCCTGCGGGCAGCGTGCCGGGACCGGCCTCCACCCAGTGCAGCATCGTCGCGCCGTCCGAGAGGCTGCGCTTGTACTGCGCGTCCCCGGCCAGGAAGTCGTACCGAACCAGGCCCGCGGCGGCAGCGTGCCGGACCGCCGCAAGGTGGCAGGTCAGGCCCGGCTTCCGCGCGCCGGACGCGTCCTCGTAGGCGAACCCTCCCTGGTAGGCGTAGGCCACACCGCGGTAGCGGAAATTGTAGAGCAGGCCGACCAGCGCACCATCGCCGGTGACCCGCAGCAGGTCGATCTCGCCCCGCGGCAGCCCGGCCGCGATCAGCGCGCGATGGAACCGGCGGAAGAATGGGCGGACGAACGCGCCCGGTTGCCCCCGCGCCTCCCAGCGCGCCTGGTGCAGCGCCGCGAGCTCGTCCAGCATCGCCCAGGCCTCGGCCTCGGTTGCCGCGCGGCTCACCGCGACCGTCCCGTAGGCACGCTCCGACCGGCGAAGCTGCGCGCGGGTGTTGGCGCTGCGCCCGGCGAGCGGATCGCGCCCGAGTTCGAGGAACGGCGCGGGCTGGCTGCGCAGCACCCGAACCCAGCGCGTCGCATCGCGCACCGCTGCGAGCGTGGCATCGTCGATGCCGCTCAGCACCAGGCGGCGCGGACGGACGCCCCGCAGCATGGCGCGGAACGCCGCGGGCGCCGCCGCGCCGAGGATCCCGTTATGCTCGACATACGGCGTGTCCAGCGCCGCCATCCCCGCCTCCTGCAGCGCGAAGCTCGGCACGACCGGGCCGGCACGGCGGTTCCACAACGCGAGCCCCACCGTCTCCCCCGCGCGGCGCAGCTCCAGCAGCCACGGGTCGGGGAAGCGTTCGGGACCAAGGCAGCCGACCCAGGTCCAGCTCTGGAAGAACGAGGCCGGCACGCGCGCCTCCAGCGCGCGCCAGCGCACCTCCAGCGTGTCCCAGTCGCGCACCGGCGCGCAGGTCGCGATCAGGTCGCCGATCCGTCCCACAGCGCCCGCCAGGAAGCCGCCATCGCGGCCTCGTCGAACTCCGCCGCCGCTCGCGCGCGGTTGGCCTCTCCCAAGCCGCGGCGCAGCGCGGCATCGGCGCACAACCGGTCCAGTGCGCCGGCCAGCGCCGTTTCGTCCAACGGCGTCACGAACGGCGCGTTCGCCAGGGCGAGCATGGCGCGGACATCGCCCACGTCAGTCGCGGCGACTGGCAGGCCGGAGGCCATCGCCTCCAGGACCGACAGCGGCATCTGCTCCGTGTCGGAGGACAGCGCGAACACGTCGAATCCCGCGTAGTACGGGGCCGCATCGTCCTGGTGGCCGGCGAAGCAGACCCGGTCCGCAACGCCGCAGGACGCGGCCAGTGCCGTCAGCCGGCCGCGCTCCGGCCCGTCCCCCACCAGGACGAGCCGCGCCGGCCGGTGCGCGGCCAGGCGGGCGAAGGCGCGGATCAGCCGGTCGAGCGCCTTCTCGGGCCGCAGCGCGGCCACGGTGCCGATCACCGGCTCCACGCGCGCGGGCCGGGGTGGCGCGGCGAAGCGGGCGGTCGGGATGCCGTTCGGCACGAAGCGCAGGCGCGCCTGCGGCAGGCGCCAGACCTCGCGGGCGATCCGATCCAGCGTGCGGGACGGCAGCACTACGGTGCTGCCGCGCAGCGCCAGCCGGCGCAGCCAGACGCGGCGCGGAAGCTGCGCGTGGCGTTCGTCGGGCCCGAACCCGTCCTCCACGTGCAGGTGGCGCGCAACCGGGGGCAGGTTCGCCAGGGCGAACTCGATCGCTCCCCAGTTGCAGGTGACCAGGAGGTCAGGCTGCCAGTCCCGCAGCAGGCGCCGGAAGCGCAGCGCGTTGCCGAGCATGGCGTTCTTGGACGCGGGCACCGAGGGGAAGTCGATCGTGAGCGCGGGGTCGAGTCGCGCGCGTGCCGCGAGGTCGCCATCGAGGGCGACCACCTGGTGGCGGAAGCCTGCCCCGAACCGGTTGGCCAACGCGGCGAACCGCGCCTGGGCGCCGCCCAACGCGAAACTCGGGAAGACATGCAGAACGCGCGGGGACATCGGTCAGCGCGATCCCGCAAGGCGAGGCACCTCGCGCGCGAACGTCGCGTTCGTGCGGAGAAACGCCTCGAGCCGCTCGACGACGCGACGGCGCGCGGCCGGGTCGATCGCCGTCCAGTCGACCTCCGGCATGACGCCGATCAGCACGGGCGCGATGGCGCCGCCCGCCAGGCTCGTCCAGGCCATGCGCAACCGCGTCCTAAGACCCAGGGCGGCCGGCGCGCCGCCGACCCAGAGCGCGGTTGCGGCGGCGAAGGGTGGATCCTGGATGTCGGTCACCGTCCAGAGCGGGGACGGTGCGCCGGCGCACGTCACCTGCGTTCGGATCGCCTCCTGCGCGCCATTGCCTCCATCGAGCCGGCGGCGTTCGTCCAGCACGGGTTCGGCGGTGCTGCGCGGCGAGAACACGACGATCCGCAGCACGAGCGGAAGGTCGTCGCAGGTCACCCGCTGCCGGAGGCCGGCGCCGGCCCGCGGCGCGATCGGCACGACGTCCGTCGTCACGCAATCCGCACCGACGGCGAGCGGGCGGACGGGCGGCGCATCGGCGCGCGCATGGCGCTCGAGGCCGGCCGCAAGCGCGGGGCCGGTCGCCGCGACCACGCAGAGGAGCAGGGCGGCGGCGAGGAAGCCGGTGCCGGACGTGGCGCCCGATCGCGCAGGTATCGCGCCTGCCCGCGATGTCGGGGCGCCCATCGTCGCCCGGGAGGCCGGCGCGACCGCGGGCCTGGGGGGCGACGCCTCGTCCTCCCGGAACGGCAGGCCCAACAGGACCAGCAGCAGGATGACGATCGAGAAGAAGATCCACCCGTACAGCACGTGATCGGCGGCGGCCGCCTCGGCGCTGCCGAGAACATGGCCCAGCCAGACGATGCCGAGGGCGCGCAGCCCGTTCGCGACGATCGGCACGACGATCGACGCCAGGATGAACCCCGCCCGTCGCCAGGTGCTGCGATACATCAGCAGCGCATAGAGGCAGCCGAAGGCGATCGACGCGATCAGGAAGCGCAGCCCGGCGCAGGCTTCGGCAATGACGAAGACGCCTTCCGGGATCTCGATGATCCAGCCGTCGACATAGGCGGGCACGCCGAGGATGGAGAGCCCCCAGCGGACGAACACCGTGGTGACGTCCTGCAGCCAGGGCACGAGGAACGCGCCGAACGGGACCAGGAAATAGAGGTACAGCAGTGGCCCGGCGGCCGCGCGCGCCATGCGCCAGCCCAGCACCGCAAGCGCCAGCAGCTCGACCAGGGTGAGCGCCATGAGCTGCCGCCCCTCCATGATCCCCAGCCGTTCGGCGGCGAACCACCCGGCGGCCACCGGGAGCGCAAGCAGCGCCGCCCAGGGCGCGGGCCGCACCGGCACGGTGCGCAGGACGGCACGACGGTCCCAGGCAAGCCACACGGCGATCGGCAACACCAGCCAGCAATGGGTGTAGGCAGTGGAGGCGATCCAGACCTGGACCGCGGCGCGGGCCTCGGCATGGAACAGCACGCCCAGCAGCAGGAGCCCGAGGCCGATGGCCAGGGACGCAGGGCTGGTCGCAAACCGCGCGAAGGCGCGAATGGCGGGGAGCCCGCGCATGTGGCCCCCGCCGATCGGGTCGCGGATGCGGTCTCCGGCGGGCGAGCCGCTCATGCGGCCTCCGCGGGGCACAGCAGGTCGTCGAACCCGGCAAGGCAGGTGGCCCAATCGTAGTGGGCGACCACCCGCGCGCGGGCAGCAGCGCCGAGGGCGGCGGCGAGGTCGGGGCGCTCGACCAGACGGCAGCACGCCGCGGCGAAGGCCTCGGCCGCATCGGCCAGCAGCAGGTCGCGGCCGGGGATCGCGTCGATCCCCTCGAGCGCACCGCTCGTGACCACGACGGGTCTCGCCATCGCCATCGCCTCCAGCACCTTGTTCTGGATGCCGCGGGCGATGCGCAGCGGCGCCACCGCAACCGCGGCATGCGCGAGGTAAGGCCGCACATCCGCCACCCGTCCCGTCACATGCACGCTCGGACGACGCGCGAGCGCCTGGACCGCCGGTGCGGGATGAGCGCCGACCACGTGGAACTGCGCGTCCGGCAGGCGGGCTCGGATCAGCGGCAACACGTCGGTGGCGAACCACGTGACCGCATCCACGTTCGGCGCGTAGTCCATCGTCCCGGTGAAGACGAGGTTCGGCACCGCCGGGTCGAACGGCGCCGCATGCGTCTCGGCCGGATCGAAGTGGCGGAAGTCGACCCCGCTGCTGATTGCGCGGACCTTGTGCGCCTGGTCGGGAACGAGGCGCGCGAACAGCGCCGCCTCCGCCGGGGAGACGAAGCTCGCGAGGTCGCACTCGGTCGCGATCCGGCGCTCGAGCGTGGCGACGTGGCGCCACTCACGTCGATAGACCAGGCGCATCGGGCCGCGCGCGGCCGCGGCATAGGCGCGCCATTTCTCGGAATCGACGTCGGCGAGATCCACCAGGCATGGTCCCGTGCGCGGCAAGTCGAGCACGTAGGGCGCCATGTTGGAGGAGTTCACGAACACGGTCGGACGCAGCTCCGCCATGACGCGCCGCACCCAGTCCTGCAGGCCCCGGTCGCGGAAGAATACGACGCTCAGGGCCTCGCCGGTCAGCAGCCCGCGCAGGCAGGTGAGCCGCGCGCCGCGGCGATCGAGCGGGGCGACGTAGAGGTCGCGACAGAGCCTACGCACCGCGTCCACGTGCGACCAGTCGGCCGGATCGTCGATCAGGCAGCCGAGATGCACGTCGTACCACTGGCGCAGCCGGTGCAGGATGTGCAGCGTCCGTATCTTCTCGCCCTTGATCGGCGGATAGGGCAGGCGCTGCGTCAGGAACAGGAGCGGTGGCCGGCTCATCCGAGGCCTCGGACCAAGGGCGGACCCAGCCGGTTGGCGAGCGCGAGCGGCAGGCGCTTCCAGGCGGCGATGAACAGCCGGTATTTCGGGTTGAGCGGGTTGTGGTCGGGGATCGCGGCGCCTGGCGCGAGCCGGTAGCGATAGGCGAGCGGCGTCGGCTCGAACCCCCAATTGTGCTTGAAGGCGAAGGCGCCGGTGCCCGTCTTGCTGCGGCCGAAATCGAACATCCGGCAGCCGCGATCGGCGGCGCGACGCATGACCTCCCAGTACATGAAGTCGTTGCCGGCACGCTGGCGCGCCGCGGCGAGGCCGCCGCCGTAATAGGGCAGCACCTCCTCGCGCCAGTAGAAGTTCAGGACGGCCGCGATCGGCCTGTCCCCGTCCAGCACGGTCACGACGTCGCAGGCATCGCGGAACGTCTCCGCCAGCAGTGCGAAGTAGCGCCGCGCCATCACCGGCGTGCCGAGATTGCGCACGCTCTCGGCGTAGATCGCATGCAGGGTGCGCACGTCCTGGTTCGCGACAGAGCGAAGCCCGTTCTGCAGCCCCTTGCGCACCATGGCGCGCTGCTTGCGCGGGATCGCCTTCATGTTGGCGTCGTGATCCGCGCCGATCGGACGCCGGAACGTCACGTAGAGGTCGTCGCGGCAGGGCCAGTCGCTGTCGACCCGCCGCCGCTCGCGGAACTCCAGCACGGTCGCACCCATCGCCGCGCGCAGGGCCTCCGCGCGCTCCTCCAGCGCCCGGCGCGCCTCCTCGTCGGCCGCGAGCGGGCCGCCATAGACGCAGAACGGGCTGGAGACGAGGCTGTGGCCGAACAGCAGCGAGCGCATGCGTGCGAGCGGCAGCACGCCCACGATGGCCCCGTCCCGTTCGGCATAGACGTAGTGGCTGCGATGGCCGAACGCGGTCTCCAGCACATGCGCCCAGCCGGCGCGGTGGCAGAACGTGCCGTCCGGCATGGCGGCGACGAACGCGTCCCACGCCGGAGCGCTTGCACGTTCGAGCGGGCGGAGACGCAGGCTCATGCGTCGCCCCGTCCGGGGTCGGCCAGCTGCGGCGCGAAGACGCGGTCCATCCGGTCCCAATGTGCCGCGCGCAGCACGCCGCACAGGGCCGGCAGCATGCGGTCCAGATTGGTGTAGTGCCGCAGGCGGGACTTCCACCGGACGCCCGCGATGCGCGGCTGGTCCGGATCGATTTCCCACGGGTGGAGGTAGAAGATCGCCGGCCACCCGTCCCGCGCGTTCACCCGGCGGAGGCCGGCGCGATAGAGGGCGTCGGGCAGCAGGCGAAAATACCCGCCGCCGGCGCAGGGCCAATTGCGGCCGAACGCCCGTACGGTGGTCATCGGGAATTCCCACACCATGCCGCCCCCCGGCCGGAACGGCACGCGGGGCGCGTCGGGCATGCCGTACAGATCGTGCCGGATCGGGTTGATCGACGAGGAATAGCGGTATCCCGCCTCCTCCAGCACGCGGAAGGCCCAGAGATTGCGAGCACCGATCGAGAACGTCGCGGCGCGGTAGCCCCGCACGCAGACCCCGCCCGCATCCTCCAGCACCGCGCGCGCGCGGCTCACGTCGGCGCGGAACGCCGCGGGATCCTGCGCGTCGGCGCGTGTATGGTCCCAGCCATGGCTGGCAAGCTCGTGGCCGCCGGCGACGATGCGGCGGATCAGGGCAGGATGCCGCCGCGCGACCCAGCCCAGCGTGAAGAACGTCGCCCGCGCGCCCGATGCGGCGAAGGTCTCGAGCAGGCGGTCGGTGTTCGCCTCGACCCGGGACGGGAAGCGGTCCCAGTCGCGGCGCGCGACGGTTCCGGCGAAGGCCTGGACCTGGAAGTAATCCTCCACGTCCACCGTCATCGCGTTGACGATGCCAGCATCCATCGCGCCGTCGCGCGCGGTGGCCTGGACGACGGTCGAGGGAGCGCTCATGGCCGCTCCTGCATCGCGTTCAGCAGGTCGAGCAGCCGCCGCATGACGCGGTCGTGCCGCGCCACGGTGTCCTCCAGCGCGTCGATCCGCTGCAGCGCCGATCCGGCCTCCGCCGCCGCCACCGCGGCTGCGCCAAGACCCAGGTCCTGCGCGAGTTCGCCCGCGGCGAGATCGACCATCGCTGCGGTGATGCGGTGCGCCTCCTCCAGCGCGCCATAGAGCAGCACGCGGCCGCAGAGCGTGTTGATGCGGCGCGGGATGCCGCCCGTGTGGCGATGCAGCGCGTCGAAGGCCGCCGTATCCCACGCGGGATCTTCCCGCCATCCGGCAACGCGCAGCCGGTGCTCCACGTAGCGCCGCGTCTCCGCCGCATCGAGCGGCCCGAGATGATAGGAAGCGAGCACGCGCTGACGCAGCTGCTCGAGATCGGCGCGCGCGAGGGTCGGGCGGAACTGCGGCTGACCGAGCAGCACGATCTGCAGGCAGGCGCTTCCGTCCACCGTGACGTTGGACAGCATGCGCAGTTCCTCGAGTGCCGCGAGAGACAGCGCCTGCACCTCGTCGACCACCAGCACGCAACGTCGATCGGCCGCTCGGCACGTGCGCATGAAGGCCTCGAAGCGGCGCAGCAGCGTCGCCTTGTCGATCCCGGGTTCCGCGTCCACGCCGAAATCGGCGAGCGCGAGGCGCAGCAGGTCGTCGCCGTTCACCTGCGTGGTGACGACGCGCGCCAGCGCGTAGGCCGCCGGGTCGAGCTGGGTGCGAAGCTGCTCCACCAGCGTGGTCTTGCCCGCCCCCACGTCGCCGGTGATGACGACGAACCCTTCCTGCTGCGCCAGCCCGTAGACGAGATGCGCGATGGCGCGGCTGTGGCCGGCGGAGCCGAAGAAGAAGCGGCTGTCCGGCGTGAGCAGGAAGGGGATCGTCTCGAAGCCGTAGAAGCCCTGGTACATCGCGTGGCTCCCTGCCTCAGAACTGCTTGCTAACGCCGACCAGGGCGACGTTCTGGTACATCGTCTGGTTCGGGATCACCGAGGCCTGGTCGACGAACAGGTAGCGGCCGAAGGCCGTGAGCGTCTCGTTCAGCCGTTGCTGCACGAGCAGGCTCGCCACGACGTAGCGCGTGTTCCCGCCGGCGGTGAGATAGCCCACCCGGCTGTACGACATGCCGGCGGTGAAACTCGTCACGGGCGACAGGTCATGGCGCCATTGCGCGCTCAGATACTTCGTCTCGCTCGCGGTGTTGGCGCCGAGGCCCGACCCGACATTCGTCTGGCGGGTGAAGCCGAGGGCGAGGGTGACGAGGTCGCGATCCCACGCGGTGGTGCCGTTCAGGCTGAACGTGTCGAACCGGTAGACGCCCGGCTGGATCGGCAGCAGCGACGTGCCGTCGACGAGGGAGCCGCCGGTCTGCGCATCGACCAGCCCGCCGGACGCGTTCGCGGCGGCGAGGTTCAGCCGGCTCTGCAGGTTCTGCAGCTGGGTCCCGACCGAACTGCCGTAGCTCGCGGTCAGCGTGGTGCGGCCGGTGACCGCCCATCGCCCGCTCAGGCGCAAGGAGTTGGCGCCGTTCTGGTGACCGTAGCTGAGCGTGAGGAAACTGTCGGGATCGGGCGACAGCGTCGTCCCGATGCTCCAGGTCGCCTCGTCCAGGCTGTAGCCGTTCGTCCCGGTATAGCGGAGCGATTCCCAGCCCAGGGACGCGAACACCGCGACATGCTCGTCCCACCGCCAGGTCACCTGGTTGCTCACCGTCTCGCGGGTCGAAGAGGTCGAGGTGTTCGGCACCGGCTGGCCGAAGATGCTCGTCCGGTCGTAGGAGCCGCTCGACTGGCTGAGGTCGATCGTGAGCACGTCCTGCACGCGGTCGAGCGTGTCGCCGCTGCTGAACCGCGCGAGCTGTTCGGTCGTCACCAGGGTCTGCGCGCCGCTGGCGGCGCCGAGGGCGTACGGGCCCGTCCCGCGCCCGACGGTATCGACGTGGGCGACGTTCACCGAGGCGCCGATCTTGTAGTCGCCGGCCCCGCCCAGCCGTCCGATCGTGTAGGGGGAGACCCCCGCGCTGAACGTCTGGCTGGTGTTGTTCCTGGCGAGGCCCAAGCCTGCGGCGCCCGACCCGGCCGCGCCCACGCCGCCGGAGGGGTTGGCGAGGGCCAGTGCGCCCGCGCCCGCAAACCCGCCGTTGGTCGCCTGTACGGCAGCGGCGGCGCGCAGGTCGACGTAGAACCGATCGGGCACCAGCGTCAGCAGCCCGACGGTGGAGAGCTGCTGCGTGAGCAGGTTCTGCGACCCGTTCTGCAGGTACAGCGCCATGCTGGGCGCCCAGTCCAGGGTGAGCGTCAGGTGGGACGTGTCGGCCGCGATCGCGAGGGATGGCGTGACGTAGGTGACCAGGTCGGCGCGGCGGGGACGTCCGAGCTGGAAGATGTTGTCGTTGACGGCTTCGTCGATCTCGAGGCGGGGGACGATGGTCCAGCCGCCGCCGGGCGGCGGGGCGATGCCTTCCGACAGCTGCAACTGGCGGCGCAGATCCTGCGTCTCGACCGGCCTGAGATCGGTGACGGCCGGGCTGGTCTCCGCGTTGGTCGGATCGAGGTAGGGGAAGGCGCCGGCGCCCCCAGGGGCCGCCAGCGCCAGTACGGCGGCGGTTCCGCCGATCATGGCGGGGCGGCAGCGGAGGGACCGTGATCGTCGCACCGGGACGATCCGCTCAGGACGAGTAGTAGGACGAGTACGCCCCGAACGTGTAGCGCGAGGAGATCTGCTGCTTGTTCAGGACGAGCGTGATCGACGGGCAGGCCTGGATCAGGTCGAGCGACGCCTCGACCTCTTCCCGCTGGGTCCGGTCGGCCTCCACCACGAACAGCACCTGTCCGACCACCGGGGCCAGCACCGCGGGGTCGGAGGTGGACAGGCAGGGCGGCGCATCCAGGATCAGCAGCCGGTCGGCGTAACGGCGGCCCAGGGTCTGGACGAGGCGGGTCATCTCCTTGGTCGAGAAGAGTTCGGCGCTGCGTTCCCGCTCCCGCCCCACCGGCAGGATCGAGAGACGGGGGATGGGCGTCTTGACGATCATGCCGGCGGGATCGAGCCGCGGGTCGGCGACCAGGTCCAGGAGTCCTGGCGCCTCCGCCAGGCCGAGGCCGTAGCAGAAGGAATCGCGCTTCGAGTCGGTGTCGATCAGCAGGACGGAATTGTCCCCCTGCCGCGCGATCGAGCCGGCGAGGTTGACCGCGACGAAGCTCTTGCCCTCGCCCGGCCGCGCGCTCGTCACCATCAGCAGGTTCGAGAAGCCGAGTTGCGCGTCCGGTCCGAAGGCGGTGCGCAGGATCTGCCGCTGCGCGAGGCGGAACTCCTCCGAGATGCGGCTGCGGGTGCGCGACCAGTCGACCATGCCCGCGCGCTCCAGCGCGATCGCGTCGACGCGGGGCGTGTCGTAGGGCAGGTCTCCGCCGGCCTGGAACGCGGCAGCCTGGAACGCGGGGGCCGGATCAGTGGCGCCGGCATCGGCGGCGGCGCGCATGGAAGCCTCCGCGCCGCCGCCGTCGCCATCGTCGCCGCTGTCCGACGCACCGGATGGCGCACCGGCCGGCAGCAGCTGCGCCGCGGACGGATCGAGCGTGCCGTCCGCGCGCATGCGTGCCGCGACGCGTTCCGCGAGATGGGGACGTCCTGGATCCGTCATGTGTCCGGGTCCGACATTCAGATCAGCGCCGTCACGCGCAGCACATAGATCATCAGCCCGCCGTACACCCCGACCAGCATGGCGAAGGCGAGGCCGAAGCGCAGGACCGTCATCAGCCGGTAGCGCAGCGGGATCAGGCCCAGGATGGAAATTCCGCCCAGCACGGGAAGCCCGAGTTCGCGGAGATCGTCGGCGGTGGAGAACGAGCGGTCGAACTGGCTCGCGATCACGGTGCTGCCGGTCCCCGCGGCGATGCCGCCCGCCAGCACCAGGGTGAGCAGCAGCATCCGGTTGGGGGCGGCGGGGATCCGCGGGATCTCGGGCGGATCGATCACCTGCAGCTTCACCTTGTCGGCCTGCGTATCCGCGGCCTGGGCGATGTTCGCCGCCTGCAGGCGGCCCAGCAGCTCCTCGTAGTTGCGACGGAGGACGACGTAGTCGCGGTCCATGTTCTGGTATTCCGCGATCAGCCCCGGCTGCTCGCGCTGGATCTTCTCCAGCCGCTCGCGCCAGCGCACCGCCTCGTCGCGCTGCCGCTGCAGCGACACCACCTGCGTCTCGGCTTCGATCAGCTTGACCTTGAGCTGCTCGTAGATCGGATTGGGCACCGATCGCCGCACGCCGTTCGGGTCCCTGGCATCCCCGGCCACGGCGCCCGTTGCCCCGGGGGAGGCCTTCAGGGCCGCGATCAGCCGGCGCTGCGCGATCACGTCGGGATGGTTCTCGGTGTCGTGGAGCAGAAGGTCGCGCAGCCGATCCTCCGCCTCCTGCAGGCGGGTCTTCGGAAGCGCGATCGGCAGCCCGTTCGGCCCGATCGCCTGGTTCGCGCCCGTCTCGACGACGAGCATGGTCGGCGCCGCCTCCAGCGCCTGCTTCAGCGCATCGCGCGCCGTCACCGCATCCTGCAGGCGGCCGTCGAGCGCGATGACCTGCTGGCGGGCGCCTTCCAGCGCGGGCACGTTCGGATTGGTGTCGTTCGGCAGGATCTCGATGTAGCGGGCTCGGAATTCGGCGCGGCGTTTCTCCGCCGCCCGAAGCTGCTGCTCGTAGGAGGCGATCTGCCGCTCGAGGAAGCGGCGGGCGTTCTCCATGTCGCTGCGGTTTCCGCCCGTCGCGCTCTCGATGAAGATGGTCAGCAGGGTCTGCACCACGTCATGGGCGACCTTGGCGCTGCGGTCGCGGTAGCTGATCGTGAACAGGTTCCGCGTCTGGGGCGTGACCTTGATCGTGCTGGTCAGCCGGGTGATCAGCCGCTCCCGGTCGGACGGGCCGCTCAACGAGAGATCGAGGTCGGTCTTCGAGATCAGCTTCTCGAGGTTGGGCCGGCTCAGCAGCGTGCGCTGCAGGATCTCGAGCTGCGTGGTGGGGGCCGAATCGGCGGCGAGGCCGCGCAGCAGGGGCGTGAGCACCGCATCCGCATCGACGTAGAGCCGCGCGCTCGATTCGAACTGGTTCGGCACCAGCGTGACCGCGACCCAGCCGACCCCGCAGACGAGCCAGGCCACGACCAGCCCCAGCCAGCGCCGGCGCCAGGCGATCCGCAGCGTGCGGGCGAGCATCGTGCGCATCGTGTCCATCGCCCGCGCCTCAGAACCAGGATTGCGGGATGATGAGCGTGTCGCCCGGCTGCATCTCGATGTTCTGGCTGATGTCGCCATCCTTCACGAGATCGCTCAGGCGGACGGGAATCGAGACCTGCGTGCCGTCCTGCCCCCGGCGGACCAGCAGGGCGCGGTTGCCGGCGGCGTAGCGCGTCAGGCCCTTGGTCGCGATCATCACGTCGAGCAGCGTCATCCGCTCCCGATAGGGAATGGAGACGGGTTCCACCGCCTCGCCGATCACCCGGACCTGGCGGTCGGGGGCGCCGACGAAGCTGCGGACGATGATCGTGACGTTCGGGTCCTGGATGTACTTCTTCAGCCGCCCCTCGAGCTCCCGCGCGAGCTGGGTCGGGGTCTTGCCGGCGGCGGTGATGTCCTCGATCAGCGGGACGGAGATGCGCCCGTCGGGGCGGACGGCGACATTCGCCTCGCTGAGGTCGGGGTTGCGGTAGACGAACACGCTCAGGCTGTCGCCGGCGCCGATCACGTAATCCTCGGTCACCTTGCCCTCGGCCGGCTTGATCGCGGCGGGTGGGGTCATGGGGGCGCTGGCCGCACAGGCCTGCAGCAGCAGGGGCGCCAGCAGGGCGAGCACCGCCGGCCCCGAGGCGAGCCGTGCCGGCCTCCGCGCACCCCTCCCATCCGCTTGCGCGCGAGGGTCGCGGCGGCCCGCATCAACATCACAATCACGTGGATTCCTTGGACGCGACAGGCCGAGACATGCGTCCGGACACCTCCGCATCGTTGCCTTCCCCCTCGACAGAGTTCGCACCCTACTCAACCAACGGTTGTGGCTCCGACGAGATCATGTCGGGGGCCGGTTTCGGCGCGGTGCTATACTCGATCCGCCTGCGAACATGCCAAGCATTTTTCATCAGAGGCTTGATAACCGCCACCCGTTCGTCATACGGATTGACCCGGCTACGGCGTCCATATAAATTTGTGGACGTTTCGAATATTCGCTCTATCCCGTTGGGACGTCCACAACCTACTGGTTCAAAGAGGCAGTCATGTCCGCCCGGTCAGAGACGCGAACGGCCTCGCATCAGAACCGCAAATCTTCGTGAAACGGTGATGTCGCGCACCCTCTCCCGCCACCTTCCGAGCGAAATGGCGCTGCTGGCGTCAGCCGAGCTCGCGATCTCCTTTCTGCTGATCGACACCGTGCTGGTGGAGTCGCGCGGCTATCTCAGCAATCCGAGCTTCCCGCCGCCTGGGGCGAGCTGGGCGGCGGTTCTGACCCTGGGGCTCGTGGGAGTCGCCGCCAGCATCGGGCTCTATCGGTCGGAAACGCTGTTCGATGGCCGGTCGCTGGTCCGCAACGCCACCCTCGCGTCCCTCGCGGCCTTCCCGATCGGTCTCCTGCTGCTGGAGGACTCGACGGACCGGGACGACGCGGGCCGACTCGCCGCCGTGCTTGGAACGTGGTGCGGCTGCGTCCTGTTGTTCCGCGGACTCCTGCGGCTCTGCCGCGACCGGACCGTGGTGCGCCGCATCCTGGTGGTCGGACGCGGTGAGCGGGCGGATCGGCTCTGCGCGCTCCTGCGCAGCCCGCGCTTCCGCCGGTGGGAGCCGGTGCGGGCCAGCAGCGACCCGTATTGCCTCACCGCCTCCGCGCTGCGGGAGCAGCGGATCTGGGCCGTGGTGCTCGCCTGCGCGCCGGATTCGTTCGACGAAGGCGCCATCCTGCTCGAGAGCAAGGTCGCCGGCATCCGCGTGCTCGACGACACCACCTTTCACGAAGCGCAGCTGGGGCGGCTCGACCTCGACACGCTCACCCCGGCCCGCATCCTCACCAGCGAAGGGTTCCACGTCTCCCGCGGCGGCGCGCTCGCCAGGCGTGCGACCGATCTCGTCGTGAGTTCCCTTCTGCTGCTGCTCATGCTGCCGCTGATGCTGGTGGTCGCGGCGCTCATCCGGCTGGAGAGCCCGGGTCCCGTGCTGTACCGGCAGCGCCGGGCCGGGCAGCACGGCGTGCCGTTCGTGCTGCTGAAGTTCCGCAGCATGCGGCAGGACGCCGAATCCGGCACGCCGCGCTGGGCGCAGGAAGGCGACCCGCGCGTGACGCGCATCGGGCGCATCATGCGGCCCATGCGGATCGACGAACTGCCGCAGCTCCTGAACGTGCTGCGCGGCGACATGAGCATGGTCGGCCCCCGTCCGGAGCGTCCGCATTTCGTCACCCAGCTCACCCGCGTGATCCCGTTCTACGACCATCGCGCCGCGGTGCGGCCGGGGCTCACCGGCTGGGCACAGGTCAACTTCCCTTACGGCGCCTCGATCGAGGACGCGCGCGAGAAGCTCGCCTACGACCTCTACTACGTGAAGAACCGGACCCTCTTCCTCGACCTGGTGATCCTCTTCTCCACCGTGCGCGTCGTCCTGTTCCGCGAGGGCGCGCGCTGACGGCGCCGCCGCCCGTCGTTCGGGAGTGAGCTCACCGTGCCCCACACGGCCGTCCTGGTCCTGCCGCTGACCACCGCCTCCATCGCCGCGCTGCTGCATCTGGCGGCGGGCGCGCTGTATGCGCTGCTCGCGGCGATCGTGCTGACGCGTCGCGGCCAGAGCGGGACGGGGCGCCGGTTCGGCGCAGCCTGCGCACTCACCGCGGCCTGGGCCCTGTCAGCGGCCGCGGGAACCGGCGGACCGGCCGTGCCGCTGCCGGCCTGGCTGGACCTGCTGCGCTTCGGAGCGTGGTACGGTTTCACGCTGCACGTCTACCGCCGCTCCACCGGCCCCTCGCCCGGCACCGTCCGCCTCTTCGCGGCGCTCGCCGGTGTCCCGATGGCAATCGGCGCGATGGTGCTGCTGGCGCCGAACGTCCCCGCCAGCATCCCTTCCCCCGCCCTGTGGAGCGCCGGGATCGGCGCCCGCATGGGGCTCGCGATCGCGATGCTCCTGCTGCTGGAGAACCTCTACCGCAACACGCCGCAGGAGCGACGGTGGTCGATCAACCTGCTCTGCATCGGGTTCGGCAGCGTGCAGGGCTACGACCTGCTGCTCGCCGCCGATGCGCTGCTGCATGGGCACCCCTCCGCGCTGCTGCTCGCCGCACGCCCGCTCGCCGTCGCCCTGGTCGCACCGCTGCTCGCGCTCGCCGCCGCCCGGAACCGGCGCTGGCAGATCGACATCCACCTCTCGCGCCAGGTCGTGTTCCACACCGCCACCCTGGTGGTCAGCGGCCTCTTCCTGCTCGGCGTCGCATTTGCCGGGGAGGTGCTTCGTCACGATGGATCGGAATGGGGCCGCGTGGCCCAGATCGCGGTCGTCTTCGGCGGCGTGCTCGCGGTCGCCGTCCTGGTCACCTCCGCCTCCGCCCGCTCCCGCCTGCGCAGCCTGTGCGTCGACCACTTCTTCAGCGCGCGCTACGACTACCGCCGCGAATGGATGCGCTGCATCGATACGCTGACGGCGCAGGAGACGCATACCGGTCTGCCGGTGCGGGCGATCCGCGCGGTGGCGGACGTGGTCGACAGCCCGGCCGGCGCGCTGTTCGTGCGCGCACCGGACGAGGTCGCGTTCCAATGGGCGGGTTCGTGGAACCTGCCGTCGGCCGTCGATCCGGTGCCGCCGGGGGATGCGCTGGTGGCGGCGTTCGGGGCCGCCGACCGGATCGTGGTCCTGGACGGCGCGCCGGCCCTGCGCCGCGGCATCGCGGAGCTGGGCCAGACCTGGCTCGCCGTGCCGCTCAACCATTTCGGCCGGCTGATCGGCTTCGTCGTGCTCGCCGGCCCGCGCGCGGCTTTCACGCTGGACCGCGAGGTTTTCGATTTGCTACGCGTCCTCGGGCGCGAAGTCGCAAGCCGCATCGCGGAACAGCGCGCCGCACAGGTGCTGTCGCAGACCGCCGCCCTGCGCGAATACAGCGAGCGCTTCGCGTTCGTCCTGCACGACATCAAGAACGTCTCCGGGCAATTGTCCATGCTGCTGACCAATGCCGAGATCCATGCCGCGAACCCGGACTTCCAGCGGGACATGCTGGCGACCGTGCGCGCTTCGGTGAATCGCATCACCCGCCTGCTCCGGCGCCTCCAGGCGGACCGGCGGGAACGCGCCCATGCGGTGCTCACCCTCGGCGACCGCGTGAGGGCCGCCGTTGCCGCGGCGCAGCTCGCCCACGCCGCCGACATCCGGCTGGAGCCGGTCGGAACCGGTGCGGGCGTGGCGATCGACCCGGATGCATTCGATGCCGTGCTGCGGCACGTGATCGACAACGCGGTGGACGCGGCCGGTGACGCGCCGGTGCTCGTACGCGGCGGCACGCACGGTCCGCATGTCGTCGTGGAGGTGATCGACCGCGGCCCCGGCATGTCGGCGGCCTTCATCCGCGACCGGCTGTTCACGCCCTTCGCCAGCACCAAGCCCGGGGGCCACGGCATCGGCGCCTACCAGGCCCGCGCCCTGCTGCGGGCCGCCGGCGGCGCCCTGCTGGTGCAGAGCACCCTCGGCGCCGGCACGACCATGCGGCTCGTGCTGCCCAGGGTCGAACCAGACGTCGCGGCCCTCGCCCATCTTCCCGCCGCGTGAACGGATCCCGCATGGCCAACAAGCCCAAGCTGCTGATCATCGAGGACGATCCCGGCCTCTGCTCGCAATATCGCTGGGCCTTCCCGGCCTGTGAGGTCGCGCTTGCGGGAAGCCGAACCCAGGCCGTGGCGGCGCTGAAGCGCGACCGGCCGCCCGTCGCGCTGCTCGACCTCGGCCTGCCGCCCGATCCGGACGGCGTCAGCGAAGGCTTCGCCACGCTCGAGGAGATCCAGCGCCTCTCGCCGCGCACCAAGGTGATCGTCGTCACCGGAAACGGAGCCCGGCCGGTGGCGCTGAAGGCGGTCGGCGCCGGCGCCTACGATTTCTGCGAGAAGCCGATCGAGATCGCGGTGCTGCAGACGATCATCGATCGCGGCCTGAACCTGCACCGGCTCGAGGAGGAGAATCGCCGCCTCGTCGACGCAAGCACGCACTCGCCCATCGAGCGCATCGTCACCGCGAGCGCACCGATGCTCAAGGTCTGCCGCGACGTCGAGAAGCTCGCGACCACCAACGTCCCGGTGCTGCTGCTGGGGGAGAGCGGCACCGGCAAGGAGGCGCTGGCCCACGCGCTGCACGCGCTGGGGCCGCGTGCCAGGCAGCCCTTCGTCGCGATCAACTGCGGCGCGATCCCCGAGAACCTGCTGGAATCCGAGCTGTTCGGGCACGAGCGCGGGGCGTTCACCGGGGCCGTCCGGCAGACGATCGGGAAGATCGAGAACGCGCACAAGGGCACGCTGTTCCTCGACGAGATCGGTGACCTGCCGCACCCGTTGCAGGTGAAACTGCTGCGCTTCCTGCAGGACCAGATCGTGGAGCGGATCGGCGGCCGGCAGCGGATCCAGGTGGACGTGCGGATCGTCTCCGCCACGAATGCGAGCCTGGAGGAGAAGATCGCCCAGGGCCTGTTCCGGGAGGATCTGCTCTACCGCATGAACACCGTCACCGTCCGCATCCCGCCGCTGCGGGAGCGGGGCGGCGACGTCGTGCTGCTGGCCAACCATTTCCTGAACCGCTTCAACGCGGAGTTCGGCCGTACCATCCGCGGATTCACCGAACCCGCCATCGCGGCGATGGCGGCGCATCCCTGGTCGGGCAACGTGCGCGAGCTCGAGAACCGCATGAAACGCGCCGTGGTGATGGCGGACGGGCGGATGATCGGCCCCGCCGATCTCGAACTCGACACGACGGAGGACGCGCCGCCCGACCTCGATCTCCGCGCGGCCCGGCTGCGCGCCGAACGCGAGGTGTTGCAGATCGCCCTCGCCCGCAGCAACAACACGATGGCGGCTGCGGCGCGGCTCCTCGGCATCTCGCGTCCGACGCTCTACGGATTGCTGCAGGCGCATGGCCTGGACCAGGGCAGGGCCGGCGCCGAAAGCGACGCGCCCCCGGTCGACTCTCCTGCACCCGAAGCCGTCGCCGAACCGGCCCGCTGAAACCAAGGTCCCCAGCACCATGCGACACCGACTCCTCGGCGCCTTGTTCCTGGGCACCTGCCTCGCCTGCCTGCCCATGGCCGCACAGGCCGACTCTCTCTCGAACGCCCGCACGTCGCTGAAGAAGGGCGATCTGCGCGTCGCCCAGATCGAGCTGCGCAACGCCGTGCGCGCCGACCCGCACAACGCGGAAGCACATTTCTGGCTCGGGCGCGTCAACCTCGAACTCGGCGATCCGGTCGCGGCGGAGCGGGAGGCAACCGCGGCCCGCGATCGCGGCTACGATCCGCGCCAGTCTGTGGCACTGCTCGCGCAGGCCTTGCTCGCGCAGGGCAAGTACGACGCGCTGTTGCAGACCCTGAAGCCCGACGGCAAGGATCCGCTGGTCGACGCGAGCATCCTCGTGGCGCGCGGCTATGCCGAACTCGGCCTCGGTCGTCCCGACGCCGCGCAGGCCGCATTCCAGCAGGCGGAACAGGCCGCGCCCGATACTGTGGAGCCGCTGCTCGCCGAGGCCCGCCTCGCCATCGGCCGCGGCGACGCCGCCGCGGCACGGGACGTGATCGACCGCGCCCTCGCGCGCCAGCCGAAATCCGCCGACGCGCTGCTGGCCAAGGCGCAGGTGCTGCGGATGCAGAACGACGCCACGGGCGCCCTCGGCGTGCTGGACGATCTCGTGCGCGACCAGCCCGACATCCTCCAGGCGCGGCTCGACCGTGCGAACCTGCTCCTCGCCCTGGGTCGCAACGACCAGGCGAAGGGGGATATCGACGCGGTGCTGAAGGCCAGCCCCGGCAGCGTGCAAGGAATCTACCTGCAGGCGGTCATGGCCGCGCAGACGCGCGACTGGCCGGCGGCGGACAAGGCGCTGGACCGCATCGCCGCCTACGTCGCCCGCCTGCCCCGCGCCTACTACCTCACCGCCGTCGTCAAGGACCAGCTCGGCCAATACGAGCAGGCCGAGGATGCGGCACAGAAATACATCGATCGCGCGCCGAACGACTTGGCTGGCTACAAGGTCCTTGCCCGCGTTCAGTTCGCCAAGGCCCGGCCCGACCAGGTGATCCAGACGCTCGGGCGCATCACCGAGACGGGGAAGGCCGACGCCGAGACCTGGGACCTGATCGCCCGCGCCTATGCCGCCACCGGCCAGTCGAACGCGGCGATCGCGGCCTACCAGAAAGCCGAGGCGCTGGCCCCCACCGATGTCGGCCTGCAGACCCGCCTCGCCTCACTCCGGCTCGGGATCGGCCAGGCCGAGACGGCGATGGACGACCTGGAACACACGCTTCAGCTCGCCCCCAAGATGCCGATGGTGGCTGAAGCCCTGTTCTTCGCGTCCGTCGCCACCGGCGACCTCTCCAAGGCCACCGACGCCCTGGCGAAGATCAAGGCCGCGCAGGGAGACACCGAGGTCACCGAGAACCTGACCGGCCTGTACCAGCTCGCGCAGATCGACCTGGACGGAGCGCGCGACACCTTCGCCGCGGTGGTGCGCAAATACCCCGATTTCGCCGCCGCGCGCGTCAACCTCGCCCGCGTCACCGCCATGCTGGGCGACCGCAAGGACGCGGAGCAGATGCTCGCCGACCTGCTCGCGCGCCAGCCGGCCGCCGAACCGGCCCTGGCGATGCTGGTGGCCACCTACACCCAGGCCGGCCGCCTGCCGGATGCCGTGGCCCTGCTCGAACGCGCCCGCGCCGCGGAGCCGCAGAACACGCGGCTGATCGCGAGCCTGGGCGACCTCTACATCCGCAGCGGCGCGCCGGAGAAGGCACTGGATCTCGCGCTCGCGCAGAAGGACCGGCTCGCCCGCAGCACCGACGTCCTTGCGATGAAGGCTTCCGCGCAGCTCGCACGCGGCCAGAAGAAGGAAGCGCGCGACACCTACGGCGCCCTGCTCACAACCGACCCGAACCTGCTGGGCGCGCGCCGTCAGCTCGCGAACCTCTTGATCGACGCGAGCGACTTCCAGTCCGCCCGCAACGTGGTGCTCGCCGGCATCGCCGCCAGCCCGCGCACCTACCAGCTCTACCAGGATCTCGCGCTGATCGACCTGAAGGCGAACGGGCTCGACGACGCGCTGGCGACCGCGGATCGGCTGATCGCACAGGACCGCGACTTCGCCACGCTGCGGGGCCTGAAGGGCGACATCTACCTCGCCGCCAAACGTCCGGAAGACGCGATCACCGCCTATCGCCAGGCGCTCGCGAGTACGCCCGACACGTCCCTGGTCACGCGGCTCGCCGGGGCCCAGCTTCGCGCGCACCGCCCGGACGACGCCCAGGCGACGCTGAGATCCTGGCTCGACACGCATCCCGACGACACGATGGTGCTGCAGCAGCTCTCGGAGATCGAGATCGGCCGCGACCGGCTGGCCGACGCCGCGAAGCTGATCGAGAAGCTGCTGGCGCTGAAGCCGCACGACCCCGTCGCGCTCAACAATCTCGGCTGGACCTACCAGCAGATCGACGATCCCCGCGCGCAGGAGATGGCGCGACAGGCCTACGTGCTCTCGCCCAATGCGCAGAGCGCCGACACACTGGGCTGGATCCTCGTCTCCAAGGGCCAGAACCCGACCGGCCTCGCTTTGCTGCGCCAGGCCAACGCCGAGGACGGCAACGACCCACACATTCAGTACCATCTCGCGGTCGCGCTCGCCCGCGCCGGGCAGAAGGAGGAAGCGACGAAGCTGCTGGGCCTCGCGATCGCCACCAAGAGTGCGTTCCGGGAGAAGGCCGAGGCGCAGAAGCTGCTCGACGACATCGCCAAGGGAAGCTGACGCGAGTCGATGCCTCCGTTGCGGCTGCTCACCTTCTCCGGCCTCTACCCGAATGCGGCGCAGCCGAATCACGGCATCTTCGTCGAGAACCGGCTGCGCCACCTCGTCGCGAGCGGCGGCGCCAACAGCACCGTCGTGGCACCGGTGCCCTGGTTTCCCAGCCGCGATCCCCGGTTCGGCCGCTGGGCGCAGCATGCCCGCGTGCCGGAGGAGGAGGTCCGCCACGGGCTGCGCGTGTTGCACCCGCGCTTCCCGGTGATCCCCCGCATCGGCATGAGCGCGGCCCCGTGGCTGCTCTATCGTGCCATGCGGCCGGTGCTCGCGCGGCTGCTGGCGGACGGGACCGGCGTCGACGCGATCGACGCGCATTACCTCTACCCGGACGGGGTCGCGGCGGTGTGGCTGGGGCGTCGCTTCGGCCTGCCCGTGGTCGTGACCGCGCGCGGGACGGACGTGAACCTGATCCCCCGCTACCGCCTGCCGCGGCGGCTGATCCGCGCCGCGATCGACGGCGCCAGCGCGCTGGTCGCCGTGAGCGGGGCGCTGCGGGATGCGCTGCTCGACCTGGGCGCGCCGCCCGGGAAGGTCACGGTGCTGCGCAACGGCGTCGATACGGCGCTGTTCCGCCCGCCCGTCGACCGCGAGGCGGCCCGCGCCGCCTTGGGGGTCGCGGGACCGACGCTCGTGTCCGTGGGCGGGCTGATCGAGCGGAAGGGCCATCACCGCACCATCGCCGCGATCGCGTCCCTGCCCGGCACGACGCTCCTGATCGCGGGCGAGGGACCCGACCGTCCGAGGCTCGAGGCGATGATCGCGGGCCTGGGCCTCGGTGATCGCGTGCGGCTGCTGGGGGCGGTGCCGCACCACGATCTTCCGGCGCTGTACGGCGCGGCGGACGCGTCCGTGCTCGCCTCCAGCCGGGAGGGCTGGGCAAACGTGCTGCTGGAGTCGATGGCCTGCGGGACGCCGGTGGTCGCGAGCCCGATCTGGGGCAACCCCGAGGTGGTGCGCGTTCCCGCGGCCGGGCTGATCGCGCCGGAGATAACGGCCGACGCGCTGGCGGCCACGATTCGCCGCCTGCTCGCGGCGGCGCCCGACCGGCGCGCGACGCGGGCGTTCGCGGAAGGGATGAGCTGGGACGAGACGACGGCGGGTCAGCTCGCCCTGTTCCGGCGGGTGGTCGGGGGGGAGCGGTTCACCACGGAGGGCACGGAGCGCCACGGAGGGCCACGTGAGTCGGGGCGCTCGCTCGTCAGCGGCATCTGACGCGGGGCTCGTGGCGTCGGGCGTTCGGCGAGGGGCTTGGGGCGTCGGGCGTTCGACGAGGCGCTTGAGGCGTCGGCCGTTCGACGATCGATCAGGCAAGTCGGGCGTCTGACGGGGGCGACCGTGCGGGCGCTTGAACCGGGGATCCGCCGGGCATCGAAGCGACGACGAAGGCGTGTTTGGATTCTGGAAACCGAGCGGTTCCACGCGCGTGCCTCGGTTCCATGCGTGTGCGAAGTTGGTCAGGGCTCGTGCAGCGCCGGTGCATTCGAGGTCCCTGCAAATGGCTCAGCCGCGAGGCGACCGAACGCTCCGTCGGGCGCACGGATTCGCCTACACAATGAAGCGCCGCAGGCCATCGACGAGACGCGTGGCTGCGAAGTTCATGATGAGCCCGATCCGCAGCCCGGACATCCGCAGATAAGTCTGCACCTGTGCCTCGTGTGCCGGAAGGATCGCCGCGACCGCCTTGACCTCGACGATGACGGCCCGCGCGACCGCGATATCGGCCCGGAACCCCTGTGAGATCCGACGCCCTTTGTAGACGACCGGAACCACCGCCTGACGTTCGAACGGGACGCCTGCGTCGTGCAGCTCGTGGCACAGGCAGAGTTCGTAGACGGACTCCAGCAGACCGGGCCCCGTCGCCCGATGCACCTCGATCGCATGATAGATGATCCGTTCCGTGAGTTCCCCCGCCTCCAGCACGCCGCACGGCTCCTGTGGCCCTCCGTGGTCCTCCGTCTTCTCCGTGGTGAAAACAAACAAACGGTAAAGCGCGCAGAAGCGACTGCCCCCTGGCGTCCTCTCCAGCCACGGGAATAAACTCGGGCCTCCCGCGTCTACATCGGGACATGAGGCGTGGAGCGAGACACCAGCACGACGCACCTCCCGACCGATGGCGGCGCCCGATGACGCCGCCCGAGATGGACCAGGGCGTGCTGGGCCGCATCGAGGCGTCCCTCCCCGCGCTGCGCCGCTACGCGATCGCGTTGCTGCGCAACCGGGACGATGCCGACGACCTCGTTCATGACTGCGTCGTGCGTGCGCTCGACAAGCTGCACACACGCCGCGACGATGCGGATGTCAGGGCGTGGCTGTTCACCATCATGCACAACCTGTTCGTCAGCCAGCTTCGCCGCAAGCGCGTGCGGCCGGTCGCCGAACCGCTGGAAGAGCGGCATGAGGACGCGCATGCCGCCGAGGCGGGGCAGGACGGGCCTTTGCGGTGGCGCGACCTGATGCGCGCGCTGGCCCAACTGCCCGAGGAGCAGCGCAGCGTGCTGCTGCTGGTCTCGGTCGAGGACCTCTCCTATGCGGAGACGGCCACGGTGCTGGATGTGCCGATCGGCACCGTGATGTCCCGGCTTTCGCGGGCGCGGGAGCGGCTGCGCCAGCTGACCGACGGCGAACGTCCGCCTCTGCGGAGGGTGAAGTGACCGCCCCGCGCCCGAGCGATGCGGAGCTGCACGCGTTCGTGGACGGGCAGGCGAGTGCGGCGCAGCGCGCGGCCGTGCAGTCCCACCTCGCCGCCGATCCGGAGGATGCCGCCCGCGTCGCGGCGTGGCAGGCGCAGCGCGACGCCTTGCGCGCCGCCTTCGCGGAGCTCGCCGACGAAGACCTCCCCGCGCGCCTGACGCTGGCCGCCGTGCTGCAGGAGCGGCGGCGGCGGCCGCACGTGGCCTGGAGCGCGATCGCCGCGGCGGCGGTGCTCGCCTTCGGCATCGGCGGGGCGGGCGGATGGATGCTCCGCGGCCGGACGGAGGCGCCGGCCGGCATGCGCGCGCTGGCGCGGGAGGCGATGGCCAACCACGCCGTCTACGCCGCCGACCGGCGCCGGCCGACAGAACTGGGGGCCGACCAGCGGGACGACCTGGCGCGCTGGGTCTCCAACCGCATGAACCATACCGTGGCACCGCCCGATCTCTCCGCCGAGGGGTTCCAGTTCATGGGTGGCCGCCTGGCCGCGACCGCGCAGGGGCCGGCCGGCATGTTCATGTACCAGAACGCCGCCGGCATGCGCATGACCGTGTTCGTGCAGCCGGACCCGAACGCGCGGTCCTCCGGCCCGATGACCATCACCGGCCCTTCGCTCGACAGTTGCGTCTGGAGCGATCGGGGCATGAGCACGGCGGTGGTCGCCCCGATGCCCGCGGACAAGCTGCGCGCGCTCGCCGAACAGGTGCGGCGCGCGCTGGAGAGCTGATCGGACGCCGGAGCCGCTCCGTCCCGCAGCCTGAGCCGCCAGCCTGCCCGGGTCACGGTCCGGGACGGGCCGCCGCCGGGCGGCATCCCGGTGCGCACCGCGGGCGCGGCTTGCCGGCCGGCGAGGGCACGGCCACAGTTTCGGCGGAGGGCGCCATGACCAACCTGCTCGAACTCGTCGTCACCGATCGCCGCGCCTTTGCCGACGGCCACGGCTTCGCCGACACCGGCGCCTATGAGCGCCTGTCCGGCCGTGCGCTGTTCGCGGTGGATCCGCTGGCACCGGCGCAGGCCGACGTGGTGGACATCGGGAACGTGCCGCGCGATTCCGACGGGCTGGTGCGGTTCGCGGCCGACTTCATGCTGCTGAAGCCGGTCGACGGGGCGCGCTGGAACCGGCGCCTGCTCTACGATTACGGCAATCGCGGCCACAAGCGCGCGCTGCAGTTCTTCAACGACGCGCCGCACAGCAACGATCCGCTCAGCCTCGCGCATGCGGGGAACGGATATCTGATGCGGCGCGGCTATGCCGTGGCCTGGCTCGCCTGGGAAGGCGACCTGCTGCCCGGCAATGGGCGGATGATCCTCGACCTGCCCGTCGCGACGGGGCCGGACGGGCCGATCACCGGCCGGGTGCGCACCGAGATCATCGTCGACGGCGCGCCGGTCCGCTGCCTGCCGCTGAGTGGGCGCATCGCCGCCCATTCCTATCCCACCGTCTCCCGTGACACGCGCGATGCGCTGCTGACGCGCCGCCGCTACCCCTACGACGTGCCGGAGACGATCCCGCCGGACCGGTGGAGTTTCTCGCTCGAGGTGTCCGGCCTCGGCGCGGAGACCAAGCTCGCGGAACAGGCGTTGATCCCGTCCGATCGCTTCATCCACTATCCGGCGGGCTTCCAGCCCGGCTGGATCTACGAACTCCTCTACACCGCGCGCGACCCGAAGCCGATGGGCCTCGGCCACGTCGCGGTGCGCGACTTCGTCGGTTTCCTGCGCAACGATCCAGGGGCGGGCAATCCGCTGCGCGGGCTGGAGAAGGCCTATGCCTGGGGACGCTCCCAGACCGGCCGGTGCCTGCGCGACTTCGTGTATCGCGGCTACAATGCCGACGCCGCGGGACGGCGGGTGTTCGACGGCGTGATGCCGCACGTGGCGGGGGCCGGCCGCAAATGGCTGAACCACCGGTTCGCAACGCCGATCGTCTCGGGCGGCCAGCACTACGAGGATCACTTCAACGTCGCCGACGCGTTCCCCTTCTCCTACGCGCGGTGCACCGACCACCTGACCGGACACGCGGATGCGATCCTGAAGCGCCCGGACACCGATCCGCTGGTCTTCCATACGCAGACCGCGACGGAGTACTGGGTCCGGCGCGGCTCGCTCGTACACACCGACACGCAGGGCAACGACCTGAAGCAGCCGCCGGGCGTGCGCATCTATGCCTGGGCGGGCTCGCAGCATTCCGCCGACCCGCTGCTCGCGGGTCCGCAGACCGGCATCGGCCAGCAGGCGTCGAACGTGGTCGCGACCTCCGCCCTGTTCCGCGCCATGCTGGATGCGATGGATGCCTGGGCGACCGACGGCACCCCTCCGCCGGACAGCCGCATCCCGACCCGCGCCGACGGAACCCTGGTGCCCTACCAGGCATGGCGGGCGCAGTTTCCGGCCATTCCGGGTGTCGCCGTGCCGACCGAGGCGAACCCGCTGCCGCTGCTCGACTACGGCCCCGACGCGGCGCGCGGCATCCTGCGCGAGCCGCCCGTGCCGACCGGGGAGCACTATCCCGTCTTCGTTCCCGCCGTGGACGGCGACGGGAACGAGGTCGCCGGCGTGCGCGCGCCGATGGTGGCCGCGTCGCTCGCCACCCATACGGGGTGGAACCTGCGCAGCCGTGGCTACGGTCACGGCGTGCAATGGCGCTTCGAGGGCAGCACCATCCCGTTTCCGGAGACGACGGCCGAACGCGTCGCGACCGGCGATCCGCGCGCGGCCATCCTGGAGCGCTACGGCGACAAGGCCGCCTATGTGGAGGCGATCGTCACCGCCGCCCGCGCGCTGGTCGAGCAGCGACTGCTGCTGGAGGAGGATGTGGCCCGCGCGGCGGACGCGGCTGCCGATTGGGGCCGGCCGCGTCACGGCTTGCGCCTGTGACGGTACGCGCCCTCGTGGCTCGTCGATCGCCGGCGGTCCGGCGGTCCGGCGGTGACATGGGGGGTGCGGGATCCAGGCGGCCGCCGCATTCCCGCTCACAAACCCGGCATCGCCGGCATCCGCCGCCTCGCTCGTGCGCTTAGACGCACAAACCAAACGAGGGTTTCGCCATGCTGTCTTTCATCGGTGCCATCATCATCGGCCTGCTGGCCGGCATCGTCGCCAAGCTGATCATGCCCGGCCGGGATCCGGGCGGCTTCATCATCACCATCCTGCTGGGCATCTTCGGCGCGCTGGTCGCGACCTGGCTGGGCCATGCGGTGGGTTGGTACGGACCGGATCAGAAGGCTGGCTTCATCGGCGCCGTGGTCGGCGCAATCATCATCCTTGCCATCTACCGCATGGTCTTCCGCCGCTCGGCGTGACGGAATCGTCACGCCATCGTGCGGAGACTTGCCACATTTCGGCGCGGTTCGCGGCGTTGAACATCGGGATATCCGCTCCCAGGAGGCTCGAGTGTTCCGCCGCGACCTGCTGCGCGCCAGTGCCGCGTTGCCCTTCGTCCCACCGCTGATCGTCCCCGCCGCCGCCGCACGCGCCACCGACACCCCGGACGCGCCGGTGCCGTTCGACGGCTCGACGGTCCGGAAGCTCGCGGCGCAACGCGCGCAGGCGCCCTACAAGGCGCCGGACGCCACCCTGCCCGACGCGCTCCGCGACCTGGACTACTCCACGTATCGCAGCATCCGGTTCGACCCGAACCAGGCGCTCTGGCGCGGGATGCCGGACGTGAAGTTCACCGCGGAGTTCTTCCACCGCGGCTTCCTCTACAAGGATCGCGTCGACATCTGGGAAGTTACGGACGGCAAGGCACGACCGATCCGCTACGCGCCGTCGCTGTTCGTGTGGGACAAGGTGCAGGCGCCGTCCGGCGATCTCGGGTTTGCCGGCTTCCGCCTGCATTATCCGCTGAACCGCGGCGACTATTACGACGAGATCTGCGCCTTCCTGGGGGCGAGCTACTTCCGCGCGGTCGCGAAGGGCCAGGGCTATGGCCTCTCCGCCCGCGGGCTTGCGATCAAGACCGCGGATCGCGGCGGGGAGGAGTTTCCGGTGTTCAGGTCGTTCTGGCTGGAACGACCCGCGCCCGGCGCCGATCTGATCGTGGTCCATGCGCTGTTGGACAGCCCGAGCGCGACGGCGGCCTACAAGTTCACGATCCGGCCGGGGGAGGAGACGCTGTTCGACACGGAGTCGGCGATCTTCCCGCGTACCGATATTCCCGAGGCCGGGTTGGCGCCGCTCACGTCCATGTTCCTGTTCGCGCCGTCCGACCGGCAGGGCTTCGACGACTGGCGGGAAGCGGTGCATGATTCGAACGGGCTCGAGATGCGCACCGGCCGCGACGAACGCCTCTGGCGGCCGATCGCCAACCCGCGCGAACTGCAGGTCAGCGTCTTCGCCGACACGAGCCCACGCGGCTTCGGCTTCATGCAGCGCGCGCGCAAGTTCGAGGACTACCAGGATCTCGAGGCGCATTACGAGAAGCGGCCGGCGCTGTGGGTCGAACCGATCGGCGATTGGGGCCCTGGCGCGGTGCAGCTCGTGGAGATCCCGAGCGACAAGGAGGTCAACGACAATGTCGTCGGGTTCTGGCGGCCGAAGGATGCGCTGAAGGCGAAGGGCGAGTACCTGCTCAACTATCGCCTCCACTGGTGCTGGGCCGCCCCCGGCGGCGTGAAGATCGGCCGCGTCATGCAGACGCGCTGCGGCCTGTCGCTGGATGGGAAGCATCGGCAGTTCGTGATCGACTTCGTCGGGCCTGCGCTGAAGGAGTGGAAAGGCGATCCGCCCGCGCTCGACGTCGGCTGCGACAAGGGCAAGATCATCAATGCCGTCACCGAACCGAACCCGCATGTCGACGGCTGGCGCATCAGCATCGAGCACGATCCCGCCGGCGAGAAGGTGGTCGAGCTGCATGCGCGGCTGATGGATGCGGACAAGCCCCTGACCGAAACCTGGGTATACCGATGGACGCCGGGCTGATCGCCGACGCACCGGCCGCGTTCCGCGCGCTGCCGGATCCGGCGCCGCTGCCGATGCCCACCCAATCGCTGTGGCACGCGCCGCCGCGCCGCGGGCGGCTGCCGTCGAGCCCACGCGCGATCGGGCTGCGCCGCTTCCTGGTGATCGGCCCGGCCATCGCGCTGACCGCGTTCGGCGGCGAGGAGATGTATCGCGTGCTCGCGGTGAACGGGCTGACGCCGCTCGCGGTCCTGATGCTCGCCTTGTTCCTCGCCCTGTTCGCGTGGATCGCGCTGTCCTTCACCTCCGCGCTCGCGGGGTTCGTGTCGCTGGTCGCACGCCGCCGCTCCCGCCTGATGCGCGACGCGGCACCGGCCACGCGCACGGCCCTGCTGATGCCGACCTACAACGAGTCGCCGCACCGGGTGATGGCCGGGCTGCAGGCGATCGCGGAGTCGTTGCAGGCGACCGGCGCGGCGGACCGGTTCGACATCTTCATCCTGAGCGATACGACCAATCCCGACGTGTGGATCGAGGAGGAGGCGGCGTTCCTGCGCTTGCGCGGCGCCATGGGCGATCAACCGCGGATCTTCTATCGGCGCCGCGCCAAGAATACCGCGCGCAAGGCCGGCAACATCGCCGACTGGGTCACGCGCTTCGGGGGCGCGTATCCGCAGTTCCTGATCCTCGACGCCGACAGCGTCATGGCCGGCGACACGCTGCTGCAGCTCGTCGCGACGATGGAGGCGCACCCGGACGTCGGCCTCGTGCAGACGCTGCCGATCATCACCGGCGGCTCCACGTTCTTTGCGCGAATGCAGCAGTTCGCCGGTCGCGTCTACGGGCCGCTGATCGCGCACGGCATCGCGTGGTGGCACGGCGCGGAGGGCAATTACTGGGGACACAACGCCCTGATCCGCACGCAGGCCTTCGCCGAGAATGGCGGGCTGCCGGAACTGCGCGGGCGCAAACCGTTCGGCGGCCACATCCTGAGCCATGATTTTGTCGAGGCGGCGCTGATCCGCCGCGGTGGCTGGGCGGTGCATATGCTGCCCGCGCTGCGCGGCAGCTACGAGGAGAGTCCGCCCTCGCTCACGGACCTCGCGATCCGCGATCGCCGCTGGTGCCAGGGCAACCTGCAGCACGCGGCGGTCCTGCCGGCGCGCGGGCTGCACTGGGTCAGCCGCCTGCATCTGCTGACCGGCATCGGATCCTATGTGACCGCGCCGCTGTGGCTGGCTTTCCTGCTGTGCGGGATCCTGATCTCGCTGCAGGCACGCTTCATCACGCCCGACTACTTTCCCGCGGGCAAGTCGCTTTTCCCGCAATGGCCGGTGATCGACCCGGTCCGCGCGATGTGGGTGTTCATCGGCACGATGGCACTCCTGCTGATCCCCAAGCTGCTGGGGACCTTCGCCGTGCTGCTGCGCGGGCCGGAGCGGCGGGGCTGTGGCGGCACGATCCGCCTGCTGGCGAGCGTGATCCTGGAAACGATCGTCGCCGGCCTGCTCGCGCCCGTCGTCATGCTCACCCAATCCACCGACGTCATCGCGATCCTGCTGGGGCGCGACTCCGGCTGGAATGCTCAGCGTCGCGACGACGGATCGATCCCGCTGCGCGAGACGGCGCGCGCCTACCGGCGGCATACGTTGCTGGGGCTGGCATTGGCGGGGATCGCCTGGGCCGTGTCCCCGTCGCTCGCGATCTGGATGACGCCGGTGATCCTGGGGCTTGCGCTCGCCATTCCGCTTGCCGCGCTGACGGGCCAGCGGAAGGTCGGGCTGGCGCTGCGGCGCCTGGGCCTGTTGCGCATCCCCGAGGAGATGGCCCCGCCCCCGGAGCTGGCGCGGGCGATGGCGCTGCAGCGGGCGGAGCCCGCATCGCCGGAGCTGAACGGGGTGCAGCGCCTGCTGGCGGATCCCGCGTTGCTGGCCGCCCATCGTGCGATGCTCCCCCCTCCCCGCCGCCCGCGCGTCGACCCGATCGAGGTCACTCCGCTGCTCGCGCGCGCCAAGCTGGCGGAAGCCGAGACGCTGGCGGACGGCTGGGCCGCACTGACGCCCGCCGAACGCGCGGCTGCGCTGGCGGATGCGGAGGCTCTGGACCGGATGGTGGCGCTGGCGCGGTAGGCGGCGGCCCCGTGCCGCCGCCCCGTGTCATGGCCGGCGCAGGCCTCCGCCTGCTGTCATGGCCGGCGCAGGCCGGCCATCCACGATTTTCCGAGCGGCACGAAGTCGTGGATGGCCGCGACAAGCGCGGCCATGACACGGGGGGCCGCGACAAGCGCGGCCACGACACGGGGACCGCGGCAAGCGCGGCCATGACACGGACAGCCACGACGCGGACCCTCGCCCCCTGGACCTCCTCGGCCCGCCGCCGTTTGATGATGCGGCATTCGAGGAGACACCCATGCCCCCGTTGCCCACGCCGGCCGAACTCGCCCGCCTGCTCTACACGCCGGTGCTGTCGGACGTGCTCGACGGCTTCGGCCTCATGCACCAGGCGCTGCGGCCGTTCGTGCGCCCGCTCGACGACACGCTCGTCCTGTTCGGCCGCGCGCGCACCGGACAATACGCACGCGCGACCCTGAGTTCGGCGGACCACAACCCCTACGAGCTCGAGATGGACCTGATCGACGGCCTGCAACCCGGGGAGGTTGCGGTGCTTGCCTGCGACGGGCCCACCGACTGGGTCGCGCCCTGGGGCGAGCTGCTGTCCACCGCCGCCCGCGCCCGCGGCGCCGCGGGTTGCGTGATGGACGGGCTCGTGCGCGACGTGGCGCGGATCCGATCCATGAAGTTTCCGGTCTTCCACGGCGGCATCGGCCCGCTCGACACCCGCAATCGCGCTGAGATGGTGGAGAAGGACGTCGCCGTGACCGTGGCGGGCACCCGGATTGCGCCCGGCGACTGGATCCTGGGCGACGTCGACGGCGTTGTGGTCGTGCCGGAAGCGCGCGCGGAGGAAGTGTTCCGCGCCGCGCTGGAGAAGATCCAGGCCGAGGACACCACCCGCGCGGAACTCGAGGCAGGCGACAGCCTGCGGGCGGTTTTCGCGCGGCATGGCGTGTTGTAGACCCCTCGCCGGCTGCATCCGACTGCCAAGGAGAGTTCCATGTACCCGAATGTCGAGTTGCTGATCGACGGCGCCTGGACCAAGGCGTCCGGCGGCCGCACGCTGACCGTCGTCAATCCCGCCACGGGCGAGCCGATCGGGACCGTGGCACATGCCGACCGCAGCGACCTCGATCGCGCGCTGGAAGCGGCCGAGAAGGGCTTCGCGACCTGGCGCAAGGTGTCGGCCTACGACCGCTCCAAGCTGATGCGCAAGGCGGCCGACCTGCTGCGCTCCCGCGCCGACGACATCGCGCGGCTGATGACGATGGAGCAGGGCAAGCCGCTGGTCGAGGCGAAGGGCGAGACCATGGCCGCCGCCGACGTGATCGACTGGTTCGCCGAGGAAGCGCGCCGCGCCTATGGCCGCGTCGTGCCGGCGCGCGCGGAGGGCATCTACCAGCTCGTGATCAAGGAGCCGGTCGGCCCGGTCGCCGCCTTCACGCCCTGGAACTTCCCGATCAACCAGGTGGTGCGCAAGCTGTCCGCGGGCCTCGCGGCCGGCTGCTCCATCATCGTCAAGGCCCCGGAGGAGACCCCGGCTTCTCCGGCCGAACTGATCCGCTGCTTCGTCGATGCGGGCATTCCGCAGGGCGTGATCAACCTGGTCTATGGCGTTCCGGCCGAGATCTCGGAATACCTCATCCCGCATCCGGTGATCCGCAAGATCTCCTTCACCGGCTCGACCGCGATCGGCAAGCAGCTCGCGGCCCTCGCGGGCGCGCACATGAAGCGCGTGACGATGGAGCTGGGCGGCCACGCCCCGGCCATCGTGTTCGACGACGCGGACGTGAACGTGGCGAGCAAGCTGCTGGCCGCGAACAAGTTCCGCAATGCCGGCCAGGTCTGCATCTCCCCCACCCGCTTCCTGGTGCAGGAGAAGGTGTACGGCCAGTTCGTCGAGCAGTTCGTGGAGCACGCCAAGAAGGTGAAGGTGGGCGACGGGCTCGAGCAGGGCACGACGATGGGCCCGCTCGCCAATCCGCGCCGCGTGACCGCCATGGAAGGCTTCATCACCGACGCGGTGAAGCATGGCGGCAAGGTGCAGACCGGCGGCAACCGGATCGGCAACAAGGGCAATTTCTTCGAGCCCACCGTTCTGACCGACGTGCCGCGTGAGGCGCGCGTGATGAGCGAGGAGCCGTTCGGCCCGCTCGCCGTGATCGCGCCGTTCTCGAGCTTCGACGACGTGGTGGCCGAGGCCAATCGCCTGCCGTTTGGGCTGGCGGCCTATGCCTACACACGGTCGGCCAAGACGGCCAACGCGGTCGCCGCCGCGGTCGAGTCGGGCATGATGTCGATCAACCATCACGGCCTGGCGCTGCCGGAAGTTCCGTTCGGCGGCGTGAAGGACTCGGGTTACGGGTCCGAAGGCGGGCTCGAGGCGATCGAGGCGTATCTGAACACGAAGTTCGTCTCGCAAGCCGGGCTGTGAGTGCAAGGCCGGTGCCCGCCCCAAGCGGGCACCGTGCCGCGCCGCACCGGTTCGACAACGATTGCGCGCGGCACTCCGCGACAAACGCAAAAACTTGCAGAGGGGCTGGCGAAACCCACGAGGCGCCGCTAAAACCGTTGCAACGACGCGGCGATTCGTGGTGCGCCGCAGTCGGATCCAATCCCTGTCGCGAGCCATGCGATCCGTATCGGGTGGCCACGCGCCATCACGCCGCGCAACCTGCAAGGAGCAACTATGTCGAAAGCCTTCATCGCCCAGGTCATCCAGGATTCGGCCGACCTGACCGGGGCCGCTGCGAATCGCGCCGCCGGCGCGCTCATGGAGGCGATCGTCAAGGAGCTGAAGAAGGCCGGCAAGTTCACGCTGCCGAGCTTCGGGACGTTCACGGTGAAGAAGACCAAGGCGCGCAAGGGGCTGAACCCGCGCACCGGCGAGGCGATCAAGGTGAAGGCCGGCAAGACCGTGCGCTTCAAGGCCTCCCCCACGCTGAAGAAGGCGGTCTGACCGCACCCGTCCTGCACATGGCGGCCGTCGGCGCATGAGGCGCCCCGGCCAGCCGGCGCAGCCACCGTCCCGGCAGCCATCGCCCCGGGTGCTGGTTCCGCCAGCAACCGCACCGGGCGCAGCCGCACCGGGAGCAGCCGCACCGGGCGCAGCCGCACCGACCATCACCGACGCGGCGGAACACCCGAACGAGATCGCGGATGCCGCGACGGCCGGACCCGTCCCGACCTTCGGCCTGCTGATCGTGTTCCTCGGCACCCTCGTCGTGCCGTTCGATTCCGCGGTCAACGTCGCCTTCCCCGACATCATCCGCTCGCTCGCGCTGCCGATCCCGGACATCCAGTGGGTCGTCATCGCCTATACGCTCACCTACGCCGCGCTGATGCTGGTGTTCGGGCGGATCGGGGACCTGGTCGGCCACCGGCGGATCTTCCTGGCCGGCACTGCCTGTTCCACGCTTGGCTTCATCGCCTGCGGCGCGGCACCCGGCTTCGGCGCGCTGCTGGCCGGCCGCGTGCTGCAGGGCGTGGGCGCGGCCATGGCGCTGTCCTGCGGGCCTGCGCTCGCCACGCTGCTGTTTCCCGAGTCGCAGCGCACGCGCATCCTCGCGCTCTACACGATGGTCTTCGGCATCGGCGGGGTGATGGGATCGGCCTTCGGCGGCCCGCTCGTCGCGGAATGGGGGTGGCCGGCCGTGTTCTGGGCCCGCGCCCCGATCAGCTTCGCCGCCTTCGTGCTCGCGTGGCGCCTGCCGCGTCCCGTCATCGTCCGCACCGATGCCCGGTTCGATGCGCTGGGCGCCGCGCTGCTCGTGCTGGCGGTGGCGGCGCTGCTGCTGAGCCTCAACCAACTCCGCGCCGACGCGATGAAGGCGATCGGATTCGGGATCGTGTGCGTCGCCGCCTCGGTCGGGTTCGTGCGATGGGAGCGCCGGAGTTCCGCGCCGGTCATCGATCTCGGCCTGTTCCGAGACCGCGACTTCGCGCTGGTCAACGTCGCGCATGTCGCCCTCAACCTCGCCGGCTTCTCCGTGATGCTGCTGGTGCCGTTCTATCTCGATCGGTTCGGCGGCCTCGGCCCGACCGGGATGGGGTTGGTGCTCACGGCGTCCAATCTCGGGCTGATGGCGGCCTCGCCGCTGGCCGGCCGGCTCGCCGGGCGCGTGCCGCCGCGGGTGCTCGCGGTGGCGGGGGCGGCGATGATGGGATGCGGGCAGATGGCCATCGCCTGGGCGGGCGGGCAACTCTCCCTCCCGCTGATGATAGCCGGCATGCTCCTTCAGGGTGCCGGGCTCGGACTGTTCCAGGTGGCGTATTTCGACATCGTCACGGGCGCCGTGCCGAGGCAGGACCGCGGCGTTGCCGGCAGCCTGGTGATGATGACCCGCACGGTGGGCGTGGTCACCGGCGCGACGCTGCTGATGCTGCTGTTCCAGTCGCTGCGGGCCGGAGCAGGCCTGCCCGCGGCCGAGGCCTTCCTGACCGGCTTCACCGGCACGTTCGCGCTCGCCGCGATCCTGCCCGCCGTGGTGGTGATCGTGGGGCTGGCCTGCGGCTGGGGTCGCCGCGGTTGATCTGGCGGCCGAATTGCCCCGCTTTTCGCCTAGGACGTGCGCGCGATACCCGGGGCGGTTCCGGCTGACGGCCTCTTGTCACTCACCTTCGCCCAGGTATCCCGCAGCCCGATCGTCCGGTTGAACACCGGCCGCGCGGCCGTGCTGACGCGGTCGTGGCAGAAATAGCCCTGCCGCTCGAACTGCACCGTGGCGCGCTGGGCCGGATCGGCGAGCGCGTGCTCCACCCGCGCGTCCGTCAGCACCTCCAGCGAGTTCGGGTTCAGGTCCGCCATCACGTCGCCCTCCGCGCCGGGATCGGGCCGCGCGAACAGGTGCGCATAGAGCCGGACTTCCGCCGGCACCGAATTCTCGGCCGACACCCAGTGCAGCGTGCCCTGCACCTTCCGCCCATCGGGCGCGTTGCCGCCCCGGCTGTCCGGATCGTAGGTGCAGCGCAGCGCGACGACCTGGCCGGACGCGTCCTTCACCACCTCCCGGCAGGTGACGAGATAGGCGTAGCGCAGCCGCACCTCCCGGCCGGGCGAGAGGCGGAAGAACTTGCGCGGCGGGTCCTCCATGAAGTCGTCCTGCTCGACGAACACCTCCCGCCCGAAGGTGACGGGGCGCTGCCCGCGGTCCGGCGCGTCCGGGTGGTTGGCGGCCGGCAGCGTCTCGGTCTTACCCTCGGGGTAGTTCTCGATGATCAGCCGCAGCGGCCGCAGCACCGCCATCCGGCGGTCGGCGATCGGGTTCAGCGTGTCGCGGATCGTGGACTCGAACAGCGCCACGTCCACCACGCTGTTGGCGCGCGCGACACCGACGCGGCGGATGAACTCGCGCAACGCCGCAGGCGGCACGCCGCGACGCCGCAACCCGGCGAGCGTCGGCATGCGCGGATCGTCCCAGCCGGACACCACGCCCTCCCGCACCAGCCGGGTCAGGTTGCGCTTGGAGAGCACCGTGTAGCTGATGTTGAGCCGCGCGAACTCGTACTGGTGCGGCTGCGCGGGCACCGGCAGGTGCTCGATCAGCCAGTCGTACAGCGGACGGTGATCCTCGAACTCCAGCGTGCAGATGGAGTGGGTGACGCCTTCGATCGCATCCGACTGGCCGTGCGCGAAATCATAGGTCGGGTAGATGCACCAGGCGGTGCCGGTCCGCGGATGCGTCGCGTGCAGGATCCGGTACAGCACCGGGTCGCGCAGGTTCATGTTGCCCGACGCCATGTCGATCTTGGCCCGCAGCACGCGCGCGCCGTTCGGGAACTCGCCCGCCCGCATGCGGCGGAACAGGTCGAGGTTCTCCTCGACGGACCGGTAGCGGAACGGGCTGTTCTGGCCGGGTTCGGTCAGCGTCCCACGGGCGGCGCGCATCGCCTCGGGCGGCGTGTCGTCCACATAGGCGAGGCCCGCGCGGATCAGGTGCTCCGCCCAGTCGTAGAGCTGCTCGAAATAATCCGAGGCGTGGTACAGGTGGGTGCCCCAGTCGAAGCCCAGCCAGTGCACGTCTTCCTGGATGGCGTCGATGAACTCCTGCTCCTCCTTCACCGGGTTGGTGTCGTCGAAGCGGAGATGGCAGCGGCCACCGAACTCCTGGGCGATGCCGAAGTTCAGGCAGATCGACTTGGCGTGCCCGATATGCAGGTAGCCGTTCGGCTCCGGCGGAAAGCGGGTGACCACGGCCTGGACACGCTGGGCGGCGAGGTCGGCCTGCACGATGTCCCGGACGAAATCCCGTCCCACCTCTGCCGCCGCCGTCTCGTTCTCACCCATGCGTCACTCCAGGGTCTGCCGCGATGAACCCGCTCGAAGCCGCGCTGGGTAGCCGGTTTGGGCCGGATTTGCACGCCCCCTTGTCGCGGGTCAGGTCGCGCCGCCTGGCTTCACGCCTGGGCCCGCGCCGCCGTTCGGCGACGGATCCGTTCCCGATGCGCGGTGTAGAGCCCGCTGGAGACGATCACGGCGGCGCCCACCAGCGTCCAACGGTCCGGCAGGTTGCCGAACACCACGTAGCCGCTGACGATCACCCAGAGCAGCTGGACGTAGAAGAACGGCGCCAGCATCGAAGCCGGGGCGTGCTGGTGCGCGAGCACCACCATGAACTGGCCGCCGGCCGACAGCACGCCCAGCAGCGCGGCGAGGCCGAGTTGCCACCAGGCCGGCCAGATCGCCTCGAAGGGAAGCAGGCACGTGAGCACCAGGGTGCCGACGCTCGCCGACCAGACCACGGTGATGCCGGGCGGGTCGCGGCCGGCGATCTTGCGGGTGATGATCAGCGCGAACGCCCAGCAGCAGGAGGAGGCGACGCCGAACAGCGCCGCCGGATCGAAGCTGCCGGCGCCGGGCCGCACCACGATCAGCATCCCCGCCATGCCGGCGGCCACCGCCGCCCAGCGGCGCAGCCCCACCACCTCCCCCAGCAGCGGGATGGACAGGACGGTGACGATGAGCGGCGAGAGGAAGCTGATCGTCGTGGCCTGCGCCATGGTCATGCTGCGGATGCCGTAGACGAACAGCACGGAGGAGCCGACGACGCAGAACCCGCGCAGGATCTGCCACCCGGGATCGCGGGTGCGGAGCGCGGCGGGGCTGCCGGGGCGCACCAGCGCGAGGCCGACCACGACGAAGATCACGTAGCGGATCCAGGCGAGCTCGACGATCGGCAGGCTGGTGCTGAGGAACTTTGCAGTCGTATCGGCGATCGCGAACTGCATCGTCGCCCCGACCGCGAGCACGATGCCGCGAATCGGGTCTTCACGGGGTGGCATTCCGCCTTATAGCAGGCATGGACCGTCGCGCGTGCGACGCGACGGCCGGGGACGACGATCCAGGAGATGCCAGCCATGCAGCCGATCGATTCCGACACGCCAGCCGCCTGGACGGTCGCCGACCTGCAGCGCGATCCGTCCTGGATCTCGAGCCTTGGAGACGCGGCGCGGCTGGACCTGGTCGGCACCGTGCGGCGGGCGTACGAGGCCGGCAAGCCGCTGCTCGACTACGAACGGGACGCGTTCGACCTGGGCGCCGCCGCCGCGCCGATCGCGGCCGCGGTGCGGCAGGCGCGTGACGGGCGCGGCTTCGCGCTGCTGCGCGGCCTGCCGCGGGAGGAGCTGAGCGCGGCGGAGTTCGAGCTGCTCACCTGGGCGATCGGCCTGCATGTCGGCGTGGCGCGGCCGCAGGGAAAAGCGAGCCACTACCTGTCGGCGGTGCGCGACGCGGGGACGGTCTACCGGTCGGGGCGCGGGCGCGGCTACTCCTCCAACGCGGAACTCGACTTCCACACGGACAGCGCCGACCTCGTGCTGCTCTCCTGCTACAACGTGGCGGCGGAAGGGGGCGAGAGCCTGGTGACCAGTTCGGTCGCCGCCCATGCCGCGCTGGCGGCGGAGGATCCGGCCCTTGCGGCGCTGCTGCACGCCCCGTTCCATTTCAGCCGGCAGGAGGAGCAGGCCCCGGACGAGGAGCCGTTCTACCCCAACCCGATCTTCGACGAGGCGGAGGGCGTGCTGTGCAGCAAGTGGAACCGCAACCGCCTGATGTCGGCGCAGCGCATTCCCGGCGTCCCCGCGCTCACCGACGCGCAGCGTCACGCGCTCGACCGGCTGGATGCGCTGCTGCGCGATCCGCGCCTGATGTATCGGATGTATCTGCAGCCGGGCGACATGCAGTTGCTGAACAACCACGTCACCCTGCACTCGCGCACCGAGTTCGTGGACCACGCGGAGCCGGAACGCCGGCGGACACTGTTCCGGCTGTGGCTCGCGCCGCCCGACTGGCCGCGCCTGCCCGAGAGCTGGCGGCCGGCCTACCGCGCGGTCGAGCGCGGGACGGTGCGAGGCGGCATCCGCGGCCAGGCCTATGACGCCGCCTGCCGCGCCTATGAGGCACGCCAAGCCGCCGCGCTGGGGATGCGCCTGCCGGAGGAGCCGGTGGCAGGGTGAGGCCTCGATCCGCGTCGAGCGCTCCGGCGTTCGCCGCGGGCGAGGCTTCGTTTTCACCACGGAGGAAGAAGGAGGGCCACGGAGGGCCACGGAGGGGATTCATTCTGATCCTTCGGTTCGGCGCCTCGTGCGCCCGCCGCCGCGGCAAAGCCGCCCGTCCGCTTATCCGATTATCTGCGTATCCGCTGTTCCACTTTCCGCTGACGCGCTTGTCCGGCTACGCGCTTACGCGCTCAGCCGCTTGTTCGCCCCGATCGCTTGTCCGCTGTCAGCCTCCGTCCACCTGTGGCGTGGCACGGCCGGCCGGAGGTCCGGTCGTTCTAAGAAATTCTCCGTGGCCCTCCGTGGCCCTCCTTCTTCCTCCGTGGTGAACGCGGTCTTCCCCATCGAGCATGGCGAACCAAGCCTCCGCGAAAGCTCGGCGGCCAAACCCGGACTCACCCCTCCATGATCAGCCGCGCCAGCGCCTCGGGTTCGGTCAGCATCGGATAGTGCCCCGTGTCCAACTCGTGCCACCGCGCCTTCAGCCGCGCCGCCGCACGCTCCTGGTGAGCCCGCGGCGGGTTCGGGCTCTGCCGGCACCAGATCACCGACGCGTCCCAGTCCATGTCCCAGAACCGATCGAGCTTCACCGGCGCGGCCATCGCCGCCACCGGGTGCGGCGTCACGCGGGCCAGCGCCCATTCCTTCGTCTCCGGATCTAGCGAGGCGAACATCCGCCGCGCGGCATCCTCGGGCGACGGGCCGGTCGCGAGCGCCGTCGTTACCGCGGTCGGCCGCTGGACGTGATCGGACAGCCGCTCCCCGTCGAACAGCGCCAGCGCGTCCGCCAGCACCAGCCGGCCGATCCGCTCCGGCACCAGTTCGGCGACGCGGCACAGCACCATGCCGCCGCAACTCGTGCCGACCAGCACGACATCCCGCAGATCCTCGAAGAACAGCAGGTCGGCGATCTCCGCCGCATGGCTCTCGGCGTCGATCCCCGGCCGCAGCGCGTGCCGCCGTTCCGCGCAGCCGTCGAGCGTCGGCGCCACCACCCGATGCCCCGCCGCGAGCAGATGCGGCGACACGCGCTGCCAGATCCAGCCGCCCTGATACGCCCCATGCAGCAGCACGATCGTTGCCATGCCCGTTCCCCCCGGAGCCGCTCGGCCCTTCCCGCACCAGCCTGCGACCGGACCCCGCTTGCGTCAAACCCGCCAGTATGTGAAGCACCCCGCCGGTACAACTGGGTCCGGAGGCAGACATCATGCAGCGCGACGTCGTCATCGTTTCGGGTGTGCGCACCGCCATCGGCGACTTCGGGGGCAGCCTGAAGGACATCCCGCCCACGGAACTCGGCGCGCAGGTCGCGCGTGAGGCCCTTTCGCGCGCCGGCGTGGACGGGGCGGAAGTCGGCCACGTGGTGTTCGGCAACGTCATCCACACCGAGGCCAAGGACATGTACCTCTCGCGCGTCGCCGCGATCGGCGCCGGGATCACCCAGGACGCGCCGGCCATGACGCTGAACCGGCTGTGCGGCTCCGGCCTGCAGGCGATCGTCTCCGCCGCACAGGCCGTGACCCTCGGCGATGCCGACATCGCGGTGGCCGGCGGGGCGGAGAGCATGAGCCGCGCCGCCTATCTCGCCTCCGGCATGCGCTGGGGCGCGCGGATGGGCGACAGCAAGATGATCGACATGATGACCGCCGCCCTGCACGACCCGTTCCACAACATCCACATGGGCGAGACGGCGGAGAACCTGGCCGAAAGCCACCAGGTCACCCGCCAGCAGCAGGACGAGCTCGCGATCGAATCCCACCGCCGCGCGGCCCGTGCCATCGCCGAGGGCCGCTTCAAGGCGCAGATCCTGCCGGTCACGCTGAAGACCCGGAAGGGCGAGACGGTGTTCGACACCGACGAGCATGTCCGCCCCGACGCGAAGATCGAGGACATGCAGAAGCTGCGGCCGGTGTTCCGCAAGGACGGCACGGTGACCGCCGGCAACGCCTCGGGCATCAACGACGGCGCCTCGGCCGTGGTGCTGATGGACGCCGACGTCGCCGCCAAGCGCGGCGCCAAGGCGCTGGGCCGGCTGGTCGCCTACGCCCATGCGGGTGTGGATCCGAAGATCATGGGCATCGGTCCGGTGCCGGCCAGCCGCAAGGCGCTGCAGAAGGCCGGCCTGACGCTGGACGACATGGACGTGATCGAGAGCAACGAGGCCTTCGCCGCCCAGGCCTGCGCCGTCGCCCGGGACCTCGGCTTCAACCCCGAGAAGGTCAATCCGAACGGGTCCGGCATCTCGCTCGGCCACCCGGTGGGCGCGACCGGCGCGATGCTGACGGTCAAGGCGCTCTACGAGCTGGAGCGCATCGGCGGCCGCTACGCGCTCGTCACCATGTGCATCGGCGGCGGCCAGGGCATCGCGGCGATCTTCGAGCGGGCCTGAACGGCGGAGGGCGGTCATGGCGAGGTGACCGCCCCACCCCCACCCCCACCTCTCACCCCCACCGTCATGGCCGGGCTCGACCCGGCCACCCCACCCCCACCGTCATGGCGTGGCGTTCCCCTCAGGGCTCCACCACCACCTGCCCCTTCATGTGCGGGTGCAGGCCGCAGATGTAGCCGAACGTCCCGGCCTTATCGAACCGATGCTCGAAACGCCCGTCGGTGTCGAGCGTGCGGGAGTGCACGCCGATCGCACCCAGCACCACGCTATGCGGGATGTCGTCGTGGTTCACCCACACGACCGTGGTGCCAGGCGCGACGTGCAGCACCGCCGGCTCGAACGTGAAGTTGTCGATCGCCACCGTGACCGTCGGCGCCTCGGCGCCCCGCGAGGGCGGCGCGAAAGCGAGCAGCAGCGTGGCGGCCAGGCCGCCCAGGAACAAGCGGCGCATCACCCCTCCAGCGGCTGGTCGACGATCGCGAGCGGCGCGCCGGTCTCCACAAGGCTGACCCGCGAGACACCGAGATAGCTCCGCAGCGCCCCCGGCGGCACCGCCATCGGCCCCGGCCCCTTGGCCTGGCCGGGCACGCCCTGCGGGAAGGCGGTGGAGCGCGCGGTATGGAACGCGACGTGGCCTTCCACCTTCTGCATCACCTGGTGGATGTGCCCGTTCAGCACGGTGACCGACCCGAACCGCTTCAGGTAGCCGATCGCCTCGGCGCCGTCGGCCGTGCCCCAGCCCCAGTTCTCGTAGGCCAGCCACAGCGGCACATGCGCGAACACCACGATCGGCGTGCTGGCGCTGCGGCCACGCACATCCTCCTCCAGCCATTCGAGCTGCGGCCTGCCGAGTGCGCCGAGGCCGTTGCCCTGGAGGTCGACGACGTTGACCAGGCCGATGAAGTGGATCCCGCCCGCGTCGAAGCTGTACCAGCCATCGCCGCGCGTGCCCTTGCCGTAGCGGTTCAGGTAGCTCCGGCGCTCATCCTCCAGGATGTCGTGCTCGCCCGGCACGGTGTAGGTCGTGAGCCCGGTTCCCGCCATGAGCTGCTGCGCGGCGTCGAATTCCTCGGGTTTCGACAGATGGGTGATGTCGCCCGTATGGATCAGGAAGGCCGGCCGCTCCGGCATCGCGGTCACCTGATCGAGGGCGGCGCGCAGCGTCGCGGTCGGGTCCGGGTTCACCGGCTTGTCGAAGCCCAGGTGGCTGTCGCTGATCTGCGCGAAGCTGAACCCCTTCGCCGGGACCGCGGCCTCCGCACGATCCACCAGCCGTGCGCGCGGGATACCGCCCGCGACGGTCCAGATCATCGCCGTCCCCGCCCAGCTCATGCAGCGCAGCACCTGCCGCCGCGCCGGATCCGGCCGCCGCTCGTCATCGCGTGACATGCGTTTCTCTCCATCCACCGGACACCCCAGCGGCGTCCGCCGGTGGTCAAGACCGGCCTCGGTGGAGGGCTATTCCCGAAGCGGAAATTTCGTCCCGAACGGGAATATCCGCACGGGCCCGGCGGTAAGACAGGCGGGACAGACCAGGAGCCGCGCGTGACCGCGACCGACCGCCAACGCCGCTTCGAGCTGATGGCGCTGCCGCATCTCGATGCGGCGTACAACCTCGCGCGCTGGCTGACGGGCAATCCGGCGGATGCGGAGGACGTGGTGCAGACCGCCTATCTTCGGGCCTTCCGCTACTTCGAGGCCTGGCGCGGCGGCGATCTGCGCGTCTGGCTGCTGGCGATCGTGCGCACGAGCTTCGTGGACTGGGCGCGGGAGAACCGGTCCGCCCGGCTGGTGTTCCGCGCCGAACCCACGGATGAGGCAGGAGAAGCCCTGCCGCCGCTCTGGACCGAACCGACGCGGGACCCCGAGGCACAGGTCCTGGGAACCCTCGACGGCCAGAGCCTGGCGACGCTGATCCAATCCCTGTCGCCCGAATACCGGGAGGTGCTGATCCTGCGCGAGATGGAGGACATGTCGTACAAGCAGATCGCCGCGGTGGCCGGCGTGCCGATCGGCACGGTGATGTCGCGCCTGGCCCGCGCCCGCGCGGAGCTGCGCCGCGCCTGGCTGGCGCAGGAGCCCGCATGATGCCCCAGTCCGCCTGCGACCTGACCCGCCGTGACCTCGGCCGCCTTGCCGACGACGAGGTCGGGCCCGTCCGCCGCCTTCTGCTGTCACGCCACCTGCGGCGCTGCGCGGCCTGCGCCGCCCGCTACGAGGAGATCCTGACGATGCGCCGGACCCTGCGCGAGCGGCTGCCTGCCCATCGCGCCCCGCCGGCGCTGGCGGCGCGGATCGGCGCGGCGATCGCCGCGGAGGCCCGCCCGGCCCCCATCCCTTCCCCCTCCCGCCGCCTCTTCCCCACCCTGCTCGGTCCGCTCGGCGGGGGCGCGGTCGGCGCGCTGGCCGGGGTTGCGCTCACCTTGCTGGTGCTGGGCGGATCCGGCGCGGGCGACCGGCTGACGGAGGACGTGCTGGCGAGCCATCTGCGCTCGCTGATGGGCGACCACCTGACCGACGTCCCGACCTCCGACCGGCACACCGTCAAGCCGTGGTTGTCGGCACGGCTCGACGTCTCCCCGCCGGTGCACGATTTCGCCGCGGAGGGCTTCCCGCTGGTCGGCGGTCGCCTCGACTACCTGGACGGGCACCCGGCGGCCGCGGTCGTGTATCGAAGCGACCGGCACGTGATCAACCTGTTCGCCTGGCGCGCGGACCCGAACGATCCGGCGACCCCGCGCGCGCGGCAGCTGCAGGGCTTCAACGTGATCTGCTGGCGCGCCGACGGCACGGGCTACTGCGCCGTGTCGGACGTCGAGCGCGACACGCTGGAACGCTTCGTCAAGCTGGTGGACCGGCCAGGATGACCGGCCCGCGCCGGCTGGTCAGCGCATCCGCTCTTCGGGCCGGACCAGATGCAGCGGCGTCTCCCCCCGCAGCGCCCGTCCGACGTTGGCCAGCGCGCGCCGCAGCCCGGTCTCCCCGGTGCCAGGGACCGAGGCCGAGTTGTGCGGGGACGCGACGACGTTCGGCAGGCTGAGGAACGGGTGGTCCATGCGGAAGCTCCCGTGCCGCACCGGCTCCACCCACCACGCGTCGAGGCAGGCGAAGAAGCGGGGGTTGGCCTGCAGATGCGCGAACAGCGCGGCCTCGTCGAGGATCTCGCCGCGCGCGAGGTTCACCAGGATCGCGTCCGGCTTCATCCGCGCGAGGCGTGCGCCATCCAGCAGGCCGGCCGTGGCGTGGCTCAAGGGCGCGCAGATCACCAGCACGTCGGCCGCCACGAGCAGCGTGTCGAGCTGGTCCGGCGTGCCGATCCAGTCGGCCGGCTCCTCGCTCCAGCCGCGACGGTTGATGGCGTGGATGCGCATGCCAAGCGCCCGCATCAGCCGCGCGGTGGCGACCCCGATCCCGCCGAAGCCCAGGATGCCGCACACCCCGCCCGACAGCATGCGGTTGCGCGTCTGCTGGTTGAAGCGGCCCTGGGCGAGTTCCGCCTGCTCCACGAACAGGCGCTTGGCGGCGGCCAGCGTCATGGCGAGGGCATGCTCCGCCATCGGTTCGGCATAGGCCCCGCCGTTCGCGGCGATCGGCACATGCGGCGGCAGCGCGCTCAGCGGCACGAAATCGACCCCGGCCGTCAGGAACTGGACCAGCCGCGCCGGTCCGATCCGGGCGGCCTCTCCGTCCTGCAGCTCCCGTTCGGTGTTGCGGGCGAGCAGCACGGTCGCGCCGGCCAGCGCCGGGGCGCGGGCCGGCGGTGGGAGATCGGCGAGGTAGACCGGGTCGGCCCGTCCCTCCAGCGCGTCCGCGATGATCGCCCGTTCGCGCGGGGAGGCCGGGAAGGTGACGACCAGCGTCGCGGCGGGCCCCTGTGGCGCGGACCGGTCAGACGCCATGCGGGCGCAGGTCGTTGTTCGTCCGATGGTCGCCCGCCACCCAGCGCGCCAGCTCGCTATGGGCATCGGCGCGGCGGATGCGGTCGATCTCCGCCGCATGCGGTGGGTCGACGGTGAATTCGACACCGAGCCCGTCGGGAGAGGTGCAGTAGATGGAGCGGCAGTAGCCGTGATCGACTTCCCGCACCGGCTCGCCGGCCGCCTTCAGGCGCTGCACCAGCTCGTCGCAGGTCGCGTCATCCACCTTGAAGGCGACATGGTCGAAGTTGCGGATCTCGGGCGGCTGGGCCGCCTGGCACTTCTGGTAGACCTCCTCGTCGGCGAAGGAGAAGAACGCGAGCGCACCGCCATCCTCCATGCCGTAGAAGGTGTGGCACATCGCCACCTCGCGACCGACCCAGGGGCTGCGGTGCGTCTCGCACCAGGTGGCGACCAGCGGGATGCCCAGCACGTCCTCGAAGAAGCGTCGGTTCGCTTCCTGGTCCTTCACGACATAGGCGTGGTGGTGCAGGCGTTCGGGCAGGCGGGACAGCAGCTTGGCCACGGCGCTCCTCCTGGTTCTGGTTGCCGGAACTGTGCGCTTGGGGCGCGGCCGGCCGCAAGCGTGCCGGAGAGCCGCGGCTCCGTCCGTCGCCTCATACCGACGCGCTCAACGTTTGACTCGCATGGAGATCACCTCGGCGCGCGGTATGGTCTTGGATTGGGCGTGGCCGCCCCACCAACCCCACGCCATGATACCGATGAGCGAAGAGGCTCATCGGTATCAGACCGCCTGCGGCACCGCGCGGGGCGCCGCGTAGCGGGTGCGGCGGTGCAGCAGCCACAGCGCGATGGCCGCGTTGACCAGGTTCCACGCGACCCCGTTGGCGAAGGCGGCGCGATAGGAGCCGGTCATGTCGAAGATCACGCCCGACATCCAGCCACCCAGCGCCATGCCGAACAGCGTCATGGCCATGATCACGCCGACGCGCCCACCCGCCTCCTTCGCCGGGAAGCACTCCCGCACCACGATCGCGTAGCTCGGCACGAGCCCGCCCTGGAACAGGCCGAACAGGCCCGAGATGACGTAGAGCGAGGTCAGCCCGTCCATCAGCAGGTAGAGCACCAGCGCGCTCATCTGCGCGATCGACCCGATCAGCAGCGTGGTGAGCCCCCCCAGCCGGTCGGCCAGGAAGCCCGAGGCGATGCGGCTCACGATCCCCGCGGCGAGCATCAGGGACAGCATCTGGGCGCCGCGCGCGACGCCGTAGCCCAGGTCGCCGCAATAGGCGACGATGTGCACCTGCGGCATGGACATGGCGACGCAGCAGCACAGCCCGGCGACGGCCAGCACGCCCTGCAGCACGCCGGGGGACAGGCCCAGCGTGCCCAGCACCGGACGGGCGGGCGCGCCACCGGCCGCACCGCCGATCGGCGCCCGGCCGCGCAGCAGCAGCGCGAGCGGCACCATGGTCACCAGGCACGCCACGGCGATGCCGAGATGGGTCGCGCGCCACCCGTGGGTGCGGATGAAATACTCGATCGTGGTCGGCCAGAACGCGCCGGCGAAGTAGTTGCCGGACGCGCAGAGCGCGACCGCGATGCCGCGCCGGCGTTCGAACCATTGCGAGATGTCGGAGATCAGCGGCACGAAGCTGGCCGAGGTGCCGACGCCGATCAGCAGGCCGGACGCGGCGGCGAACTGCCACAGGGTCGCGGCTTGGGAGGCGAGCGCATACCCGGCGGCGAGCGCGACGGCGCCGACCAGCAAGGGGACGAGCACGCCGCGCCGGTCGGCAAGCCGCCCCATCAGCACGCCGCCCAGCCCGAAGCCGATCATGGTGAGGGTGAACGGCAGGGAGGCGCCGCCGCGGGCGACGTCGAACTCCGCCTGCACGGACGGCAGGGCGACGACGACGGACCACATGCCCACGCCGCCGATCGTGGCGAGGACCATGGAGACGGCGAGGCGGAGCCAGGCGTAGGCCGAGTCGACCTGGCGGGGGGCGTGCGCGGACACTGGGACGTTCCTCTCGTCGGGTGCGCTTCAGCTGCGCTGGTTACCGATGCTCCCGGGTGGGCGCCCTGCGAGCGCCCGGATGGAGGCCCGGGTGGGCGCGGCCGTCAGGTGCGCTCGAAATCGATGCGCTCGACCACGGGCAGACCGGACAGGAAGCGGCGCAGGCAATCGAGGCCCAATTCCACCGCGCCCAACCGGACCCATTCGCGCCCGCCCAGGATGCGGGAGCGGCGGAACTCGCGCCGGCCGCCGCCGACCAGGCCGATGCAGATGGTGCCGCCGAGGTCCATGCGGTCGGGGCCCTCGTCCAGCGCGATCAGCACCGCGAGCGCGTGGGTGGCGCCGCTTTGCGCCCGCGCCGCCTCGGCGACCGCGAGCGTGGCGTCCTCGCTGGGCTCCTCCCCCGCGGCGACCGCGGGCACGTCGAGCGCCGCGGCGAGGCGGGCGAGGTCGCGCACGACATGCCCCTGCCGGAACGCGCGTTCGGCGTTGGGCAGGTGGGCGAGGCGGGCGGCGATCTGGCCCGCGGTGAAGGTCTCGACCAGGGCGAGGCTCCCGTCGGCGCGCAGCAGCTCCGCCAGCACGACGCCTTCGAGCGTCTGGTCGTCCTCGGCGATGATGAAGTTGCCGAGACGCTGCTTCACCTCGGCGACGATGGGCGCGAGCTTGCGCTCGACGTCGTCCATGTCGGTGCCGCGCACGGTCAGCTTCGTCTCGATCTGCGGGTAGTGCGCGCGGAAGCCCAGCTTGACGCCGCCCGAGGGATCCAGCGCCTCGATCCCGGTGAGGAGCTGGTCGACATGGGATTCGCCCAGGCCATAGGTGTGGAGGCGCTTGAGGCGGATGGTGGCGGGCGCGCCGGAGCGCGCGAGCAGGCGCGGGATCACCTGCTCCTCGAGCATCCGGCGCAGCTCGCGCGGGACGCCGGGGGTGAAGAAGAAGCGCGCCGACCCGATGTCCAGCGCGAAGCCGCAGGCGGTGCCGATCGGGTTGTCCAGCATTTCCGCAGTGGAGGGCAGCATCGCCTGCTTGCGGTTGTTGGGCGGCATGGTGCGCCCGCGGCGGGTGAAGAAGCTCTCCATCCTCACGAGCCATTCTTCGTCGAGCACGAGTTCGACGCCGGCGGCCTGGGCGGCGATCTCCTGCGAGAGGTCGTCGACGGTGGGCCCGAGGCCGCCGTTCACGATGACCGCGTCGGCGCGGGCGGAGGCGAGACGGAACGCTTCGAGCAGCGCGTCGCGATCGTCACCGACTGTGGTGCCCCAGTAGACCGAGAGGCCGACATCCTCGAGCTTCTGGGTCATGTAGGAGAAGTTCGTGTTGACGATCTTCCCGGTCAGCACCTCGTCGCCGGTGCAGATGATTTCGATACGCATGCGTCCTCCCGTTCCCCGCCCTTTGTCTTGCCGCGGCTCACCGTCGCGGCCGCTCCTTCGCCGTGCCGCGGCCCGTCGTGGCCGACCCTTTGTCGTGCCGCGGCCCGTCATGGCTGACCCTTCGCCGTGCCGCGACCCGTCGTGGCCGCCGGCCGCCTTTCCGTCATGGCCGTCGCGGCCACCGCCCCTTCGTCATGGCCGGCCGTCGAGCCGGCCATCCCCACCGGCACCCTGCCGCCCGGTGGCCGGTCGTCCCGCCTCCTCCCCACCGTCATAGCCGGGCTCGTCCCGAGCATCCATCGCGGCAGAGTTGCCGGTGGGGATGGCCGGGACAAGCCCGGCCATGACGGTGGGGGCCGCGCGCCGGGACGGTGGGGGCCGCGCGCCGGGACGGTGGAGGCCGCGCGCCGGGGCAAGGCGGGCGTCACGCGAATCTGGCTCCCGTTCCGTTCGGGGCTCTGGCAGGGTGGGTCGACACCACACCGGGGACCGGAATGGCCTATTACACGCGAGTGCTGCAGCCGGACGAACAGGTGCGCGCGGTGGGGCGGCTGCACTGGATGGTCTACGTGCCGTCCTGGCTGATCCTGCTCGTGGCCGTCGGCGTGCTGATCGGGTCCTTTTGGGTGCAGGACACGCAGATGCAGGGCTACACGCAGATCGGCGCCGGGATCATCGCGGTGATCGGGCTGCTGTGGATGCTGGTGATCGCGATCCGCCGCCATGGCACCGAACTCGTGGTGACCGACCGGCGCGTGATCTACAAGCGCGGCATCGTCTCGCGCTACACCGCCGAAATGAACGTCAGCAAGATCGAGACGGTGGACGTCATCCAGGGCTTCTGGGCGCGGATGTTCAACTACGGGACCGTGGTGATCCGCGGCACCGGTTCGGGGTTCGAGCCGCTGGTGGGCATCAGCGACCCGCTCACGCTGCGCAACGCAATCACGGTGGGGTAGCGGCCGCTACCCGCCCCGCACCATGCGGCGCACGCCGGCGGGGGTCGCCACCAGCGCCGTCTCGGCCATGCCGATGAACAGCCCGCTCTCCACGACGCCCACCACATGCGACAGCGCGCGCTCCGTCGCGCCCGCGTCGTCCAGCCGCCCGAAGCCGCAATCCATGATCAGGTTGCCGCCATCCGTCCGGTAGGGCGCGCCCGCCGCGTCCACGCGCAGCTTTGGGTCGGCGCCGAGCGCGGCGATGCGGTCGGCGGTCGTCTCCCAGCCGAAGGGCACGACCTCGACCGGGATGCGCGTCGTGGCACCCAGCCCCGGCACGACCTTGCGGTCATCGGCGATGATCACCAGCCGCGCGCTGGAGGCCGCGACGATCTTCTCCCGCAGCAGCGCGCCGCCCAGGCCCTTCACCAGGTCCAGCGTGCCCTCGGCGATCTCGTCCGCGCCGTCGATCGTCAGGTCGATGTGGCGATGCGTCGCGAAGTCGGTGATCGGGATCCCGCCCGCCTCCGCCTGGGCGCGGCTGCGCTCCGAGGTGGGGATTGCCAGGATGTCGAGCTTTTCCTCGCGCACCCGGCGGATCAGCCCTTCGATCGCGAAATAGGCGGTGGAGCCGGTGCCGAGGCCCACGATCATGCCGCTCTCCACGAGGGCGATCGCGGCCTTGGCGGCTTGGCGCTTGAGCTCGTCGGGGCTCATCGGCCGCGCACCGTTCGGAACACGCGCATCCAGTTCCCGGAACACACCTTGTCGATCTCCTCAGGCGTCATGCCGCGCGCCCGCAGGGCCGCGACGATCTCGGGGTGATGGCTGAAATCCGGCATCTCCTCGGCGGCCACGCCCGCGGGCATGTCGGTGCCGATGCCAACATGATCGATGCCGACCGTGTCGATCAGCCGGAAGAGATGGCGGATCATGCCGGGCAGCCGCTCCTGCCAGAGCACCGCGATCCAGGCGCCGATCACGCCGCCGGTGTCCACCACCATGCGGGCATACTCGGGCGAGAGATAGCGCGGGTGGTCGCCGTCCGGGTGCCCCGGCTCCTTCAGGTTGGCGTGGCTGCACAGGATCGGCTTGTCGGTCGCGGCCACCACGCCGCGCACCGTGTCCTCGGAGCAATGGGCCACGTCCACGATGATGCCCAGGCGGTTCATGCGGCGGACGGCGTCGGCCCCGAACGCGGTGAGGCCGCCATGGACCGGCGGCTCCGTCTGGATGTCGCCCGTCTCGTTCACCAGGTAATGCGTGAGCTGGATGCTGCGCACGCCACGCGCTTCCAGCGCATCGAGCCGGTCGAGCCGGCCTTCCAGGAAGTCGCACCCCTCGACCGCGAGCACCAGCGCCGGGTCGTTCACGCGGATGTCGTCGGGCTCGCGGGCGATGCGCGTGCCGGCGCGTTCCCAGCTGGCGAGATAGCCTTCGACGGCCTCCAGGCACTCGCCGGGGTTCGGATCGCGAAACTTGTGCAGCCGCTTGGTGACCGGATCGCGGCGGATCATCGGGATGTCGGCGATGGCCGACACGACCGCCGCGGCGACCCCCGCCGGGCGCATCGTCGCGAGCACCGCCGGATCGGCTTCGCCGGTGCGGCGCGGCCGCCCGGCATGGGTGTGCATGTCGATGATCATGGCAGGCTGTTTAGTCCCTGGGTGCAACGCTGACCACCACCGGCGAGAGCGGCCTTGCGCGGCCGGAGCCGGTTGCGCATGTTCGCAGGATCATCCACGAGAACCGAGGGGCGGGCGACGCAGGCCCGGCAGAGCAGGCCATGGACGGCGGAACCGACGCGAGACGAATCATCATCCACGCGCCGGAGGATTTTGCGGGCATGCGCGCGGCTGGCCGCCTGGCCGCCGAGACGCTCGACATGATCTGCGAGCACGTCCGGCCGGGTGTCTCCACCGCCACGCTGGACAAGCTCTGCCACGACTTCATCGTCGACCACGGCGCGGTGCCGGCGCCGCTGAACTATCGCGGATACCCGAAGTCGATCTGCACCTCGATCAACCACGTCGTCTGCCACGGCATCCCAAGCGACCGGAAGCTGGAGAACGGCGACGTCCTGAACATCGACGTCACGGTCATCCTGGATGGCTGGCATGGCGACTCCTCGCGCATGTATGCGGCGGGCACACCCTCCACCCGCGCGCGCAACTTGATCGACGTCACCTACGAATCCCTGCAGCGCGGCCTCGCCGTGGTGCGGCCCGGCGCGACGCTGGGCGATATCGGCCACGCGATCCAGAGCTTCGTCGAGGGGCACCGGTTCAGCGTGGTGCGCGATTTCTGCGGCCACGGCATCGGCCGCCGCTTCCACGAGGCGCCGAACGTGCTGCATTTCGGCCGCCCCGGCGAAGGACCCGCCCTGCGTGCCGGCATGTTCTTCACGATCGAGCCGATGGTGAACGCGGGCCGGCCCGAGGTGAAGATCCTCGACGACGGCTGGACCGCGGTGACCCGCGACCGCTCCCTCTCCGCGCAGTTCGAGCACATGATCGGCGTAACCGAGGACGGGTGCGAGATCTTCACCCTCTCCCCCGCCGGGCTCGACAAGCCGCCCTTCGGGTAAGCTGACCGATCGACGTGGGATGATCCTGCGGCGTTCGGCCGATGCCGCATCCGCCGGTGCCGCTGCGTCGGCTGATCCTCGGGCGTGGTCCTCGGGCATGATCCCAAGGCGTTAGCTGATCGTTGACCCGGCCGCCCTAGCCTGGGACGCACCCAGATTCGAGGCGGCCGTGGCGAAGCGGAGGTCGACGGCGGGCGTCGCCGAGGCGCTCCCCCTGCTGGAATATGCACGCGCGGCACGGACGGGCACCGCCCGACCGCAGCCCCACGAACGCGCCGGAGAGCGGGCGCCCCCCGAGGCGGACACCCCCGCCCGCGGCACGACGCCGGACGCGCACACCCCCTCTCCCGGCACCACGCCCGGCGCGCACGACCCCTCGCCCGGCACCACGCCCGAAGTCCCGCCAGACCCGCCGCCAGCCGGGGTCGACGGCCACCGCGCCCGCATGCGCACGCGCCTGCTCACCGCCGGGCCCGAGGCACTGAACGCGCAGGACCTGCTGGAAATGCTGCTCTTCCTCGCCCTGCCCCGCCGGGACACCAAGCCGATCGCCCGCACCCTCCTCGCCCGCTTCGGCGGGTTCGGCGCCGTGATCGCCGCCCCGGTCCCCGAACTGCTCGCGATCGAGGGCATGGGCGAGGCCGGCGCCGCCGCGCTCAAGACCGTGCAGGCCGCCGCCCTCGCCCTGCTGCGCGGCAAGGTGCTGGACCAACCACTCCTCACGTCCTGGGACCGGCTGCTCGACTACCTGCGCGCGGCCCTCGCCCATGCGCGGGTGGAACAGACCCGCGTGCTGTTCCTCGACAGCCGCAATCGCCTGGTCGCCGACGAAGTACAAGGCCAGGGCACCATCAATCGCGCCACCGTCTTCCCCCGCGAGGTCGCCCGCCGCGCCCTGGAACTGCACGCAACCGCGGTGATCCTCGTCCACAACCACCCAAGCGGCGACCCGACCCCCTCGGGCGACGACGTCATAATGACCCGCGCCGTCCGCGCCGCACTCGACGCGCTCGGCATCGTGCTGCACGACCACCTCGTGGTGGGCGCGACGCAGATCACGAGCTTCCGGCGCGACGGACTGCTCTGAGCCCCCCTCGCGGCATCAGTCCAATCGGGAAAGCCCTGGAAATGACGCCGGAACGGCGCCACGCTCGCCCGTCCAGTCCAGGAGCTGCCCCCATGACCGCCCCCACCCCCAACTCCCCCTACGCCGCCGGCGCCGCCTACATGCACGGACGCTTCGTGCCGATCGCCGAAGCGACCATCCCGATCACCGAATGGGGCTACCGCCGCTCCGACGTCACCTACGACGTCGTCAGCGTCTGGAACGGGCAGTTCTTCAAACTCGACGACCACCTGAAGCGGTTCAAGGCGTCGATGGACCACTTCCGCCTCCAGCCGAAGGAGTCGATCGAGGACCTGCGCGCCATCCTCCACAAGCTCGTGGCCACGACCGGCCTGCAGGAGGCCTATGTCGCCATGGATTGCCTGCGCGGCTCCCCGCCCGCCGGCATGCCGCGCCATCCGCGCTACGCGCAGAACCACATCATGGCCTACGCCGTGCCCTATGTGTGGCTCATGCCCAAGGAGGTGATCGAGCGCGGCGCCCACATGATCGTCGCCTCCACCCCCCGCATCCCCGAAGCCAGCGTCAATCCGCGCGCCAAGAACTTCCATTGGGCCGACATGACCCAGGCCCTGTTCGAGGCCCAGGACAAGGGCGCCGACAACCCGATCCTGCTCGACGCGGACGGCAACGTCACCGAAGGCCCGGGCTTCAACGTGTTCACGGTGACCAACGGCCGCGTCGTCACGCCGGACCGCGGCGTGCTGGAAGGCATCACCCGCCTGGCCGTCATCCAGCTCTGCGAGAAACTCGACATCCCCTGCGACATCCGCCCCGTTCCGGCCGACGAACTGCGCAACGCGGACGAAATCTTCATCTCCTCCACCGCCGGCGGGGTCATGGGCGTCACCCGCCTCGACCAACGCATCCTGGGCAACGATCGACCCGGACCACTGACGGCCCACCTGCACGACGCCTACTGGCAAGCCCGCCGCGACGGCTGGTGCGGCGAGCCGGTCGCCTACGCCGACGTCGCGGCCTGAGGGGGAGATGAGACGCCGGGGCGCTGCCCCGGTCCCCGCCAGGGGCTCTGCCCCTGGACCCCGCTAAGGGCCGGCGGCCCTTAGGATCCCATTTCGTTGGGGGTCTTGGGGGAGGGCCTACGCAGCCAATGCCAAGGTCCGGGTTGGCCCTCCCCCAAGACCCCCAACCGAGCGGTTCCAAGGGGCGTCGCCCCTTGGTGGGGGTGCAGGGGGCAACGCCCCCGCTGGGGTCCGGGGCAAAGCCCCGCGCCGCATTACCCCTCAGAACAGCGACATCTGCGCGGTGGCCGGGCTGGCGGCGCTGGCTGGCACGGCGAATTGGGAGCAGTCGAGGTCGGAGCGGGCTTCGTCGAGGCCCCACTGGCGCGCGGCGCGGCCGAAGCGGCGGAGCAGGAGGTCGGCGTAGACGCCTTGCCCCGAGAAGCGGTGCCCGAAGCGGGCGTCGTTGAGGTTGCCGGCGCGGGTTTCGCGGATCAGGTTCAGCACGTGGCGGGCGCGGTCGGGGAAGTGGGTGTGCAGCCAGTCCTCGAACATCTGGCGCAGCTCGTGCGGCAGCCGCAGCAGGATGTAGCCGCCGTGCCGCGCGCCGGCGCGGGCCCCGGCTTCCACGATCTTCTCCAGTTCCGCGTCGTTCAGCCCGGGGATCATCGGCGCGGCCAGGACCCCGACCGGCACGCCGGCGCGGGTGAGTTCCGCGACGGTGTGCAGCCGGCGCGCCGGGGTGGCGGCGCGGGGTTCCATGAGCCGTGCGAGCCGCGCGTCGAGCGTGGTGACGGAGATGTAGACGCGCGCGAGATTGCGCTTCGCCATGTGCGAGAGGATGTCGAGGTCGCGCAGCACGCCGGCGGACTTCGTGACGATGCTGACCGGGTGGTTGTAGCGGTCCAGCACCTCGAGCACGGCGCGGGTCAGCTTCAGCGTCCGTTCCACCGGCTGGTAGGGGTCGGTGTTCGAGCCCAGCGCGAGTGTCCGTGCGGTGTAGCCGGGTTTGCGCAGTTCCTTCTCGAGCAGGTCGGCGATCTCGGGCTTGAAGATCAGCTTGGTCTCGAAGTCGAGGCCGGGGGAGTAGCCGAGATAGGCGTGGGTGGGGCGGGCGTAGCAGTAGATGCAGCCGTGCTCGCAGCCGCGATACGCATTGAGCGCGCGATCGAAGCCGATATCGGGTGAGCTGTTCCAGCTGATCGCCGACCGCGTCGAATCCTTGGTCAGCGTGGTCGCGAGCTTCGGCAGTTCCCCGAACTCGCTGGTCAGCGTCTCCCACCCGTCATCGAACGGGCTGGCCGCCTGGGAGTCGAATCGGACGGGCGGATTCGTCGTCGCGCCGCGTCCGCTGCGCGCCAGGCGCGGCATCTGCGCGATGGGCGGCGGTTCGGGGGCGCCCGCCATGTCCAGTGCGGCGAGCGCGTCGGCGTCGTGGCTGGAGTCGACTTGCTTCCGCATCTCCCGTTCTCCTTCCGTTCGAGTCGGAGCGTGGCACCACGGGCCGCCCCGGTCAAGAACGGAGAGAGAACACGCAGGGAGAACGGGCGCGCGCGCCGCCGGCGGAACGCGCGCGAGAACGCCCGCAATCGGGGGATCCGGCCGGCGGGTCCACGATGGTCACAGGGTGTGGGGGGCGGCCGCTCGACGCGCTCGCCCGGTCGCTGGCGACCGCGGGCGGCGCAGATCGGGCGGGGGCTGAGGGCGGGAGTCGGGCACGTGCGGCGGGCGGGCCATCGCCGCACGCGGCAGCGCGCGGGCGGGTCACGCTCGGAGCAGATCGGCCAGAACGGTGGGGGCGCGCGCCGGGTCGGGCGCGCTCAGACCTTCTCGACCTGCCCGAATTCGAGTTCCACCGGGGTGGAGCGGCCGAAGATGGAGACGCTGACCTTGAGCCGGCCCTTCTCCTCGTCGACTTCCTCGACGGTGCCGTTGAAGCTGGTGAACGGGCCGTCGGCGACGCGCACCTGCTCCCCCACCTCGAACAGCACGGCGGGACGGGGCCGTTCGACGCCTTCCTGCGACTGCTTCAGGATGCGCTCCGCCTCGGCCTCGCTGATCGGGCTGGGGCGGGTCCGGGAGCCGAGGAACCCCGTGACCTTCGGGGTGTCCTTCACGAGGTGCCACGCGTCGTCGGTGAGCTCCATCTTCACCAGAACGTAGCCGGGGAAGAATTTGTGCTCCGCGTTGACCTTCTGGCCGCGACGCATCTCGACCACGTTCTCGGACGGGACGAGCACCTCCTCGAACAGGTCCTCGAGGCCTTTCTGCGCCGCCTGTTCCTTGATCTGCTGCGCGATCTTCTTCTCGAAGCCCGAGTAGACGTGCACCACGTACCAGCGCTTGGCCATACCCCGATTAAATCCCCATGCCGAACAGGGCGCGCACGCCGAGGCCGACCACCTGGTCCACCACGAAGAAGAAGATGGCGGCGACGGTGGCCATGGCGAAGACCAGGCCGGTGGTGACCAGCGTTTCCTTACGGGTCGGCCAAGTGACCTTGCTCACCTCGCTCTTGACCTCGCGCACGAATTTCGCCGGATCAACCGCCACGCCACTCAACCCCTGTATCCCGTTCCAGAAAGCGCGGCCTTGCGGACGCGGTCACGTCCCGCGCCCGGTCGTTGGCAGGGGTGGAGGGTCTCGAACCCCCAGCCTCCGGTTTTGGAGACCGGCGCTCTAGCCAATTGAGCTACACCCCTGCAGCCGACGGGCACCGATCACGTTCGGCACCGCTCGCGCAGGGGGCGTAGAAAGGCCGCGCACGGGCTTGTGTCAAGTGCCGGGTGCGGGTCGCGTGGCGGCGGACCTGCGGAAAGCGGCGTCTGGCGGGCGTGCCGACCGCGGCAGGGGAGGCCGGGAGCGATGGATCGGGACGCGTGACGGGGTGCGATGCCCATGGGGCGGCGAACGGACTGCGGCGAGGATCGGCAGGCGAGGACGCGTCGCCTGCGCCAGGATGCGTGGACGCGTTCGGGCAGGCCAGGCGAGCTGGAGCGGGTGACGGGAATCGAACCCGCACAACCAGCTTGGAAGGCTGGGACTCTACCATTGAGCTACACCCGCGCGGTCCCGATTGTATCGGGACCGGGGAGGCCGCGCAAATGCGTGTTGCTCAGGCGGAGGCCGGGATCAGGTGCTCCAGCGCCTCGGCGACCGAGTCGAAGCGGCGCGTGCGGCCCATCATCGGCTGCACCACGATCCCCTTGGCGGAGCGCCACATCATCCAGCGGCGGAAGGCGCTGTTGGGCGGGTAGAAGGCGAGCACTTCCTCGTACTCTTCGCCGTCGGTGCACCCGTCGAGTTCCACGACCAGTCGCAGCCCGTGGAATTCGGCCCATCCCTGGGCCATGAACAGGTCGGGCAGGTCGAAGGCCAGTCCGGTCGGCAATACCCGCGCGTGCTTGGGCGAATTGATGTCGAACATGCCTGTGTCTTTCCTAAGATGCGGCTTGGTGCCGATCCATCACGGGTCTGTGATCTCTCAATGCCCTCACGCCAGCGTGATCAGCAAGCATTGTTTATGAGACTTGTTGGGTTTCTAAACCGAACATGGGCTCGTTCTCAATTCAAGTCTCGCAACAAACGCGTAATCACCTGATCCAACTGCGGCAATGCGGAACTATGTTTCCGCGTTAGGATTGTTGCGTATCCGCCGGAAATCTTTCGGAAGCGCGGTTTTGGCGCCCGAACCGGCCCGGCGATACATCACGAATCCCTGTTCGCATCTTCATCGTCCTTGCAGTGAATTCACCGGTTTGTTATCAAGGGAGCATCACGAGCCCGAGAGGACGGCCATGGCCCCGTTCGGCATCTCCGACCAGCGCCCCACAGCCCAACCGGCCGCCGAGAACCTGCGCGGCGCCGGGGGACACACCTCGCTCTCCTCCGGGGTACACGCCCCCCTCCCGTCGGTCCTCGCCGCACGGTCGGCGTCCCTCTCCGGGCGGCATCCCCTCCACGCCGAACCGATCCGCGCAGCGAGGGGCTTCACCCTCGGCATCCTGGTCTCGCTGCCGGTCTGGGCCGGGGCCGCCGCCCTCCTCTGGGCAAATCTCTGACCCGCCCGACACCGCAGCCCTGCCCGAACGCGTCGCCGTACATCGCCCTTTTTTAGCATCGCCTTGTGAGCGTCTGGCGCGCTGACTAAGCTCCGGTCCGCACCATACACGGGCCTTGCGATGAACGATCTTTCCCCGGCAGGCATCTCCCTGCTCGATGCCGACAAGCGGCACCTGATCCATCCGCTCCACCACCCGAAGGACCACGCGCAGCCGAAGCTGTTCGTCTCGGGCAAGGGCGAGATGCTGCACACCGCCGACGGCAAGTCCTACATCGACGGCCTCTCCTGCCTGTGGAACGTCAATGTCGGCCACGGTCGGAAGGAAATCGCCGACGCGGCCGGCGCGCAGATGGCCACCCTCGCCTACGCGTCGGCCTATGCCGGCTTCTCCAACGAACCGGCGATCCGCCTCGCCGAACGCCTGGTCGGCCTCGCCTACGACAACATGGCGGCCGCCTACTTCACCACCGGCGGTGCCGAATCCAACGAGAGCGCCTTCAAGTTCGCCCGCTACTACTGGAAGCGGATGGGCAAGCCGGAGAAGGTGAAGATCATCTCCCGCCGCTACGGCTATCACGGCGTCACCTTCGCCGCGATGAGCGCGACCAGCCTGCCCGGCTACCAGAAGATGTTCGGGCCGATGGTGCCGAACTTCCACCAGGTGGCGCCGCCCTACCCCTATCGCTGGACCGGCAACGGCGACGCCGGCGTCGGCGCGGCGGAGGCGGTGGAGGAAGCCATCCTCGCCCACGGCGCCGACACGGTCGCCGCGGTGATCGCCGAACCGGTGATGGGCGCGGGTGGCGTGATCGTGCCGCCTGCCACCTACTGGCCGGCCCTGCGGCAGGTCTGCGACAAGCACGGGGTGCTGCTGATCGCCGACGAGGTCATCACGGGCTTCGGCCGCACCGGCCGGTGGTTCGCCCTCGGCCACTGGGGCGTCGAGCCCGACCTGATGTCCTTCGCCAAGGGCGTGACCTCCGGCTACCTGCCGCTGGGCGGGGTGCTGGTCTCCAAGCGCGTGCACCAGGCGATCGAGGACGCGCCGCCGGAAGAGAAGTTCATGCACGCGGCGACCTATTCGGGCCACCCGGCCTGCTGCGCCGCGGCGCTCGCGAATCTCGACATCATCGAGAAGGACGGGCTCGTGGAGCGCGCCGCGAGCGTGGGCAAGAAGCTCGCGGCCGGGCTCGAGACGCTGCGCAGCCTGCCGGTGGTGGGCGACGTGCGCGGGATCGGCATGCTGGGCGGCGTGGAGCTGGTGAAGGACCAGGCCTCCCGCACCCCGGAAGCCGGGCTGGGGGGCAAGGTGGTCGCGCAATGCGCCCAGCGTGGGCTGATCATCCGCCAGCGCGGCGCGAGCGATGGCCCGCCGGCCAGCGGCGACACGCTGTGCTTCGCACCGCCGCTGATGACGCCGGAAGCGACGATCGACCGGATGGTGCAGATCGTGGGCGAGTCGATCGAGGCCGCGCTGGCCGCCTGACCGGCAGGACGGGTGGATGTCCGAGCGCGGCTTGCCCGCTCCGGACGTCACCCGGACCGGGCGCGAGGACGATCGGGGGCCGAGGATCCGGGCGAAGACGATCGGGGCGGTGGAGCAGGCGGTGGGACGGAACCCCGGACCGCGGCCGGGCGGGCCATATCGCCCGCCGCCCCGGCCCCGGCAGGATAGCCCGGCAACGCGCAGTCATCCCGATCCGTGACGGGACACACGTCGCCGCCTGCGACGACGTGAGGCACGCGCGACGGCGGCGAGCCGCCGTGAAGCGTCAGAGGCGACGGATGCCGTCAGGGGCGCGTGCGGACCAGCCCCGCCGAACGGTCAGCCCTTGCGGCGCTTCGGCTGCTTCGCCGGCATCAGCCACCACTGCACCGGTTCGGCCGTCTCGTCGCCGGCCGCGGCGATTCGACGGGACGGCTTCGGCGCCGAGGTGGATTTCGGCGCGCGACCCGGGCGCTTCGCCGGCAGGTCGACGGGGCCGGGGGAGTCGAGCTCCCGCACGATCGCCTCCGCGTCCGCGCGCGCGAGTTCCGCCTCGTGGCGCGCCGCCTGCTCCTGCTCCAGCTTCGCCTCGAGTTCGGCGACCTGGCGCTGCAGCTGCTCGCACGCGGCGTCCGCCGCCTCCACCCGCTCGTTCATCGCCCGCAGCTCCTGGCGCAGGGCGATGATCGTCTCCTGATCATGCTGCGCCGCGTCCTGCAGCTCGGTCTTGGCCAATTGCGCGTGTCCCAGCTTGGTCTGTAGGTCGTGGATGATGGCCTGCGCTTCGGCTAGGGCGCGCTCCGCCCGTTCCCGCGCGGCCTGTTGCATGGCGACGGCGGCCTCTGCCGCCTCCAGCCGGGAGCCCCCGGCCTCCGCCGCGTGCTCCCGCCGGTTGCTGTTCAGCACCGTGACGGGAACTTCCCCGTCCTGTACGAAGCGGCGCTTGTGCCCGCCCCCTGCCACGGGCCGTTCGGCCGCGCGGGGGGCCGGAGCCGCCGGCGGACGCTCCGCCTCCGCCCGCCGCGGCATGCCGAACAGGCCGAGGGCACGGCGCATCTGCGCCTCAACCTCCTGCATGTGGGCAGGTTCGACAGGGGCGGCGTCTGTGGTGGCTTTGACGAAGTTGTCTCGAGGCTGTTCAGGCAGCTTGACGTTTTCAGACACGATCTCTGTCCGGTTGGGCGATGACGCTTTGAGGAATTACCGTCGTCCTGCCGTGATGACGGCGCCGTTCTCGGCGCGGCGAATCACTCCGGAATGGTCGGAGCCGCATGCCGCGGCGACGGGTTCAATCCTGCGAATCGGTTCTGTGCATGACTTAAGTGACCGAACGGTTCTTGGCAAGTGACCTATTCGATTCGTAATGCCTCTCCGCTGTTCGACACGGGGTGACCAGGCCTGGTCCGCCCCCGGCAAATACAAACTACGACAGCCGGAGATGCTCCGCTCACGCGGCCGGATCACGATTTGCCAAGAACCATGCTTGCACGCTGCATATTACCAAAATGTCACTACTGCGGCACCGACTCGCCCCGCCCCCCGGCAAGCGGCCGGGCGGGTCAGGGCGGATCGAGATAGAGCGGGCTGCGCAGGTAGCGCCGCAGCCAGAATCGGAACAGCACGCCGATCGTCGCGGCGACGGGAACGGCCAGCATCACGCCGAGGAAACCGAACGCGGCGCCCCCGGCGAACAGGGCGAAGATCACCCACACGGCCGGCAGCTCCACCCGGTCGCCCAGGAACCGCGGGTAGATGACGTAGCCTTCCAGCACCTGCCCCGACACCAGCACCGCGATCACCACGGCCAGCCCATGCCAGCTGGGAAATTGCGCGAGCGCGAGGCCGATCGCGGTGACGCCGCCGGTGATCGAGCCGACATAGGGGATGAACGACAGGATGCCGGCCGAGAGCCCCACGACGAGACCGAGGTCGAGCCCGGCGATCGTCAGCCCGACTGCGTAGTAGCCCGCGAGGATGAGGCAGCACAGCGCCTGGCCGCGGACCCAGGCCGACAGCACGCGGTCGACCTCCCGCGCCTGGGCACGGATCACCTCGGCATAGCGATGCGGAAGCCAGCTATCGATCTTCTGTACGACGCGCGGCCAGTCGCGGAGCAGGTAGAAGCCCACCACCGGCGTCACCACCGCGAGCGACAGCACGTTGAAGATCGCGAAGCCGCTGCCGATCAGGCCGGTGATGGTGGAGAGCAGGATGCTCAGCATGCTGGCCGCCTGGCCGCTGACCAGGTCGCGCAGCTTGTCGTTCACCACGTCGGGGCCGAACTTCGCCTGCAGGTCCGTCAGCACTTCCCGCGCCCAGCCCTGCAGCAGGGTCGCGTATTGCGGGATGCGCGCGACCAGCAGCCCGATCTGCGACAGCAGCAACGGGTAGAGCAGCAGGGCGAACAGCAGCACGCCCGCGAGCAGCGCCAGGATCATCAGCAGCGCCGCCACGCCGCGGCCCAGGCCAAGCCGGGTGAGGTCCGTGGTCGGCGGGTCGAGCGCATAGGCGATCACCGCCGCCGCCACGAACGGCGCCAGCACCGAGGCGAAGAGCTGCAGCGTGATCCAGGCCGTGACGAGCAGGCCGAGCCCGAGGGCGATCCGCTGCGCGCGGGTTGCCTTGGAGGGGGCCGGCACGAGCATCGGCCCGATGGCAGGCGGCTCCGGCTGTTGCGGCGCCCTGGGGGCCGCCTGGGCCCCGCCGTCCGGCGGGATGGTGTCGATGGACGTCATGGCAGGGTGGCGGTCATCCAGACATAGGCGGCGCCGGAGGCGAGCGTGCTGGCCGCGACCGCCCAGACCAGCGCGTCCACCACCAGCGGCACGTGCAGGCCGAAGCCGGTGAACGCCAGCGCGACCGCCACCAGCCCGATCTGCAGCGCGGTGTTGAGCTTGGAGACGAACAGCGGCCGGATCGCGACGCGATGTCCGAGAACGCCCAGGACGAGGACGCCGCCGACGATGACGAGGTCGCGGAAGACGACCAGGATCGCCAGCCAGTCGGGCAGCACGTTCACCGCGGCGAGCGTGACGTACATCGTCACCAGCAGCGCCTTGTCGGCCACCGGGTCGAGCACCGCGCCGACCATGTTCCCACCGCCCATGCGCCGCGCGAGCCAGCCGTCCACCGCATCCGACAGCCCGGCCGCCACGAACAGGTAGAAGGCGAGATCGAGCCGCCGCTCCACCACCAGCCAGAAGGCGAGAGGCACGGCGCAGAGCCGCGCGAAGGTGATCACGTTCGGCACCGTCACCAGCGCGGCGGACGCATTGCGGCCGAGCTGCGATCCGTCAGGCATCCACTCGGGTCCCTCCGCCGTCCGCGCCCCCGTCCGCTGCGCATTGCCTGGAACGGGCGGCTATGGTTGTGTCCGCCCCCGCCAACCGGCTTACTGTATAGAGGGCCGCCATGACCAGTGGAGATCACCAGCGCGCGGGCGGCCGCGCCGGCCGTCCGGACGCGCAAGGCGCGCCGACGGAGCGTCGGGGCGCTACGGCGGGCGGACATGCGGCCGCGCCGGCGACCTCCGCTGCCGGGTCCGCCGGCGGTCGCAACGGCCTCGACTATCGCACCGCCGGCGTCGACATCGAGGCGGGGGACGCGCTGGTCGAGGCGATCAAGCCGCTGGCCCGCTCCACCACGCGGCCGGGCGTGATGGGCGGCCTGGGCGGCTTCGGCGCGCTGTTCGACCTGAAGGCCGCGGGGTTCCGCGACCCGGTGCTGGTCTCCACGACCGATGGCGTCGGCACCAAGCTGAAGATCGCGATCGACACCGGCTGCCACGACACCGTCGGCATCGACCTGGTGGCGATGTGCGTGAACGACCTCGTGGTGCAGGGCGCGGCGCCGCTGTTCTTCCTCGACTATTTCGCCACCGGGAAACTATCCGTCGCGCAGGCCAGCGCGGTGATCGCCGGCATCGCCGAGGGCTGCCGACAGGCCGAGTGCGCCCTGGTCGGCGGCGAGACCGCCGAGATGCCGGGCCTCTACGCCGAGGGGGACTACGACCTCGCGGGGTTCTCCGTCGGCGCCGCGGAGCGCGACGCGCTACTGCCGCGTGACGTCGCGCCGGGGGACGTGCTGCTGGGCATCGGCAGCAGCGGCGTGCATTCCAACGGCTTCTCCCTGGTGCGGCGCGTGGTCGCGGCGGGCGGGATCGGTTGGGACGCCCCGGCCCCGTTCGCGCCGGACCAGACCCTCGCGGCCGCGCTGCTGGCGCCGACGCGCATCTACGTCCGATCGCTGCTCGCGCTGCACCGCGCGGGGCTGCTGAAGGCGGCGGCGCACATCACCGGCGGCGGATTGCCCGGCAATCTGCCGCGCGTGCTGCCCGAGGACACGGTGGCCGAACTGGAAGCGACCTGGCCGGTGCCGCCCGTGTTCACCTGGCTCGCCCGCACCGGCGGCATCGCGGCGGAAGAGATGCTGCGCGTGTTCAACTGCGGGGTCGGCATGGTCGCGGTGGTCGCCGCCGCCGACGCGGACGCCGCGATGGCGCTGCTGCGGCAGGCGGGCGAGACCGTCAGCCGCATCGGCACGATCGCCGCCGGCGCGGGTGCCGCCGAGGTCCGCTTCTCGCCCCCGTCCGGCTTCCTCGCGTGACCCCGATGCCGGAGCGCACCGCGGCGGGGAGCGCGCTGCGATGACGCGCCGCCGCGTTGGCGTGCTGATCAGCGGCCGCGGCTCCAACATGGCGGCGCTGCTGGACGCCGCACGCGACCCCAGCTTTCCGGCCGAGATCGCCCTGGTGCTGTCCAACCGGCCCGATGCGGCGGGTCTCGCCACCGCCAGGGCGGCGGGCGTGCCGGCCCGCGCGATCGATCACCGCGACTTCCCGCGCAACCGACCGGCGCACGAGGCTGCGATCGACGCCGCGCTGCGCGAGGCCGGAGTCGAGCTCGTCTGCCTCGCCGGCTACATGCGGCTGCTGACCCCGTTCCTGGTCGGCGCGTGGGCGGGCCGGATGCTGAACGTCCACCCTTCCCTGCTGCCGGCCTTTCCCGGGCTCGAAACGCACGAGCGGGCGCTGGCGGCCGGCGTGAAACTGCACGGCTGCACGGTCCACCTGGTGACCGAGGTGATGGACGAGGGTCCGATCCTGGCTCAGGCCGCCGTGCCGGTGCTTCCGGACGATACGGCGGAGACGCTCGCCGCACGCGTGCTGGTGCAGGAGCACCGGATCTACCCGGCCGCGCTCGCGGCGCTGGCGAGCGGTCTTCCCCCGCGCGCCGCCGCGGCCACCGCCGCGCTGGCGAACCCCTTGCCGCGCGACGCGCGCGTGCAATAAACAAGGCTCATCAAAGACCACGGGATCGGGGCGTCTCTCATGGCCGAACACAGTACAGTCTTCACCGGTCCGGAAACGCAGGAGGCGCTGGTCACCGACCGCGTCCGCACCTGGAACGCGTTCACCGGCGCCACGACGGGGGCGGTCATCGTCGCGGTGATCATCCTCGCGCTGATGGGCTTCTTCCTCTAAGGCGCGATCGGCAACGGCATCTTCGCCGGAGCCGCGACTGGGGCGGGAAAGCTCCGCAGAGACGAGGGCGGTGGACCAACGGTCTGCCGCCCTCGTCGCGTTCGGCGCCGCGTTGATCCGGCGCGCGGCGACACACCCACGCTGTAAAATAGTTCGACACGATGCAAGTCGGTGCGACCCTGTGACATATCTCACAGCCGAACGATGGCCGGATGGGGAGACTGCCGCCGACCTATTCGCAAATCGGATATTTCCATGAGCCCTGGCATGCCGGAGTCGGACCTCCCCTCCGCGGCCCCCAGCTTACCGGACGCGCCGCACACGACCCCGACCTCCTCGATCACCCCGGAGGAAGAGGCGGTCGCGGCGCTGCTGTTCCCGCTGATCCCGACGCCGCGCGCCGCCCGGCGCTTCGTCGCCTGCTACGAGGAACTGATGAACGGCGACCGCGCCGCGACCGGCGCGGCACCCGCGAAAGACGATGCGCGCGGCCAGGATCATGCGGCGGTCATGCTGTTGCTCGCCGTGCGGATCGGCGCGCCGGAGGTGACCGAACTGCTGTTCCCGGCGCTCGCCCGAACGGCGGCCCGGCGGGAGGATTGCGTCGCCCTCCTGCGGCGCTGCACCGCCCTCGCCCCGCGCATGGCCGCGCTCGGCATGGTGCAGAGCCTCCTCGCCCCGCTGCTGGCGCAGATGGCGGACCGGCTGCCGGATGCGGCGTTCGAGAGATGGGTACCGCGCGTGTCGCGCTATTCATTCGGAACCGACCGCAGCACGCGGCTGAGCGGTCAAGCCGGCGCGCGCTGCGGGCGCACCGCGTTCCGGGCGGCCAGCGCCGCCTGACGCCCGATCGGCAAGTGCCGGAACGCCGGGGCCGGCACGTGGCCGATCCCCGGCGGCCTCGTCCTCAGGCGGCGATCTCGATGCCCGAGAAGAAGAAGGCGATCTCGTTCGCGGCGTTCTCGGCACTGTCGGAGCCGTGCACGGAGTTCGCCTCGATGCTCTCGGCGAACTGCGCGCGGATCGTGCCGGCGGCGGCCTTCTTCGGGTCGGTCGCGCCCATCACGTCGCGATACTTCGCCACCGCGTTGTCGGCTTCCAGCACCTGCACGACGACCGGGCCGGAGATCATGAAGGTCACCAGGTCGCGATAGAACGGGCGGGACGCATGGACGGCGTAGAACGCCTCCGCCTGCTTCTCGGTGAGGTGCAGCCGCTTCTGGGCGACGATGCGCAGCCCCGCCTCCTCGATCACGGCGTTGACCTTGCCGGTCAGGTTGCGCCGGGTCGCGTCCGGCTTGATGATCGAGAGGGTGCGTTCGGTCGCCATCGTCTGTGTGCTCCTGGTCGGATTGGGCAGTGTTTCGCGGCGCGTCCTATTCGGTCTCGCGCCGTCCGGCAACCTGTTCCGTCCCGCGCATCACGTCTCCTCCGGCGCGCACGGCGTCGGGGATCAGCCGCGCGCCAGGCCCTCGGCGACGGAGACGAACTCGCCGCCGCCGACCAGCCGCTCCGCCCCGAACCGGTCGGCGAACAGCTTGCGGACCGCGGGGACGAAGGCGGTGCCGCCGGTGAGGAACACGCGATCCACCGCGGCGGGCGGAAGGCCGGCATCGGCCAGGGCCTGGTCGATCGTCGCCCCCATGCGCGCCAGGTCGGGGGCGATCCATGCCTCGAATTCGGCGCGGGCCACCCTGCGCTCGACCACGAATTCCTGGTGACGGAAGCGCAGCACCGTCTCCTCGGCGCTCGACAACGCGGCCTTGGCACCGGACACCGCCTGATAGAGCGCATACCCGGCCCCGTGCTCGATCAGCGCGAGGAGATGGCGCAGGCGTTCGGGATGGGTGGCGGTGCGCGCGACCTCGTCGATGGCGCGCAGCGTGCGCGGCGCGCGCATCATCGACAGCCGGTGCCAGCGGGCGAAGCCGGCGAAGAACTCGGCCGGGATCGGCATCTGCTTGCCCATGACGCGGTAGCTGTCGTCGCGGCCGAGCAGGGGGGAGATGGCGTGGTCGATGATGCGGAAGTCGAAGACGTCCCCGGCGATGCCGATGCCGGCGTGGCCCAGCGGCGTGACCCCCGCCGCCGGATCGAAGCGAAGCAGCGAGAAGTCGGAGGTGCCGCCGCCGAAATCGCCGATCAGCACGGTTGCGGGTTCGTTGAGCGTGGCGGCGAAGCGCGCGCCGGCCGCGGCGGGTTCCAGCATGAGCGTGACGTCCGGCAGGCCGGCCTCGGCGCAGGCGGCGGCGAGGCGGCCGGCGCCGAACGCATCGTCGGCGAACTCTCCGGCGAAGCGGACCGGGCGGCCGACGACGATGCGCGGGGCGGGTGCGCCGGCGCGCGATCCGGCCGGCGTTCCGGCATCGGCCGCCGCGGGCAGGTCGGCGAGCAGGGCGCGCAGGAACGTGGCGACCAGTGCCTCGAGCGTGAACATGCGGCCGAAGACGTTGGTCTCGGTGAAGCTCTTCTGCGCGAGATAGGTCTTCATCGACATGATCAGCCGGGAGTCGAGCGGGTCCTCGAGATATGCCTCGATCGCCGCCGGCCCGGCGCGGTGGTGCAGGTCCAGGCGGCCGCGCGTCTGCTCGGCCCAGAAGCAGAGGACCGTGCGGAACACGTCGGACGTGCCGTGGCGCAGCGTGGTGACGCGGCCATCGTCGTGGCGGAGGGCGACCACGCTGTTGGTGGTGCCGAAATCGATCCCGATCGCCTGGATCATCTGCCGCCTGCCTCGCGAAAAAGGCGGCGGGTTTAGGAGAGATGGCGGGGGCGAGGCAAGAGGTCCTGCGACGCCGGGGCGGGACGTGTTACACGCCAGTCGCGATTGGCGTATAACGGACTACGATGCCCGACGATCTCGGCCTGCTGCTGCAGACGGTCTACGCGGACCTGCTCGACCGGGTGCGCGCCGCCGCGTTCGCGGATTCTTTCCCCGAACCGGGCGGCTTCACGGCGAAGACCGTGCGCGGGCGGCGCTACTGGTATTTCCACTCCGGGTCGACTTCCTGACGCCCAACCGCGGCCGGGAGAGCGAAGAGCCGCGTCCGTTGCCCGCTCTCGGCACGAATGCGCAGCCGCTGCAATTCCTGGATTTTCTGATCCGCGATCCAGAGCCCGCCGTCGTCCTGCATGGCGCGGGCATCCTGGTCGCGGTGCCGGCGCCGCAGCGGTTCGCCGTTCACAAGCTGATCGTGGCGCGACAACGGCGGGAGGGAGGCAAGCAGGAGAAGGACCTCGCGCAGGCAGCCGCCTTGCTCGAGGTGCTGGCGGCGCGCCGGCCCTACGAGGTGCGTGCGGCCTGGCATGAGGCGCGAGGGCGCGGAAAGGCATGGCAGCGCCTGCTCGACGAGGGGCTGAGCCTGCTTCCCGCTACGACGGCCGACGCGGTGCGCGCCTTGGCGGCCGATCCCCCTTGACCCCGGCCCGCGCTGACACGATCACCCACCCATGTCGCTTCTGGTTATCTCCGGCGCCGTCATCCGCATGGGCGGGCGCACGCTCCTCGACGGCGCCGACCTCACCGTGGATCAAGGCCGCCGCATCGGCCTGGTCGGCCGCAACGGCGCCGGCAAGTCCACGCTGCTGAAGGCGATTGCCGGTGAAATCCCGCTGGATGGCGGCGACATCCGCCTCGCCGCCCGCGCCCGCCTCGCGACCGTGAAGCAGGAGGCGCCGGAGGGTCCCGCCTCCCTGCTCGACACCGTGCTGCAGGGCGATCCGGAACGCCTCGCGCTGCTGGCCGAGGCGGAAAACGCGGAGCCGGTGCGGCTCGCGGAAATCCATGAGCGGCTGCGGGCGATCGGCGCCGAGTCCGCCCCTGCGCGGGCGGCGACCATCCTGGCGGGTCTCGGCTTTGACGAGGCGGCGCAGGCGCGGCCGGTCTCGGAATACTCGGGCGGCTGGCGCATGCGCGTCGCGCTGGCGACGGCATTGTTCGCCGCGCCCGACCTGCTGCTGCTGGACGAGCCCACCAACCACCTGGATCTCGAGGCGACGCTGTGGCTGGAAGGCTGGCTCGCGCGCTTCCCCGGCGCGGTGCTGGTCGTGTCGCACGATCGCGGGCTGCTGGACCGCGCGGTGCAGGCCATCGCGCATCTGGATCGCGGCAAGATCGCGCTGACGCCCGGCGGGTTCGACGAGTTCATCCGCATCCGCACCGAACGCGCGCTGCAGCAGAACCGCGCGGCGGAGCGCATCGCGGCCGAACGGGCGCACATCCAGTCCTTCATCGACCGGTTCCGCTACAAGGCGAGCAAGGCGCGCCAGGCGCAGGCCCGCATCAAGGCGCTGGAGCGCCTGCCGCAGATCGACACGGTCATCGAGGATGCGCCCACCCGCTTCGCCTTCCCCGAACCGCCGCGCATCGCGCCGCCCATCCTGGCGCTGGAGCGAGTGTCGATCGGCTATGACGGGACGCCGGTGCTGCGCAACGTCTCGCTCACGGTCGACATGGACGACCGGATCGCGCTGCTGGGCGCGAACGGCAACGGCAAGTCGACCCTGGCGAAGCTGCTGGCCGGGCGGTTGGAGCCGCTGGCCGGGGAGATGCGGCGCGGGCCCAAGCTGAAGGTCGGCTATTTCGCGCAGCACCAGACGGACGAGCTGATGCTCGACGAGACCCCGATCGACCACATGGCCCGCGCGCTGCCGCGGGCCGCGCCGACCCAGGTGCGGGGTCAGCTCGCACGTTTCGGGCTGGACGCGGATCGGGCGGAGACGCCGGTCGGGAACCTCTCGGGCGGCGAGAAGGCGCGGCTGCTGCTGGCGCTCGCCACGCGCGATGCGCCGCAACTGCTGCTGCTGGACGAGCCGACCAACCACCTCGACATCGATGCGCGCGAGGCGCTGGTGAAGGCGCTCGCCGATTTCCAGGGCGCCGTGCTGCTGATCACCCACGACCCGCATCTGGTGGAGCTGGTGGCCGACCGGCTGTGGCTGGTGGGGGACGGCACCGTGCGCGGCTTCGACGGCGATCTGGACGACTACCGCGCCCTGCTGGTGGAGCGCGCCCGCCCGGCCGCGAAGGCGGACGCGGTGTCACGCAAGGACGACCGTCGCGAGCGGGCGGAGGCGCGGGCGGCGCTCGCCCCGCTGCGCAAGCAGGCGAAGGACGCGGAGGCGCGGCTGGCGAAGCTCGCGGCGGAACGGGCTGCGCTGGAGGCGAAGCTGGCGGACCCGAAGCTGTATGCGCCGGGCAAGACGGCGGAGGTGACGGCGGCGAACACGCGCCTCGCCGCGATCCGCCGCGAGGCCGAGGCGGCGGAGGCGGCGTGGCTTGAGGCGGAGGAGGCGCTGGAGGCGGCGTCGTAACGCCGCCCCCCGCCCCTCCCGTGTCATGGCCGGCCTGTGCCGCCCCCCCGTGTCACGGCCGGCCTTATGCCGCGCCCCCGTGTCATGGCCGGCCTGTGCCGCGCCCCCGTGTCATGGCCGGTCCGTGCCGCGCCCCCGTGTCATGGCCGGCCTTGTGCCGGCCATCCACGGCTTCGTGCCGCACGGAAAGTCGTGGGTGGCCGCCCTGCGGCGGCCATGACACCGGGGGCGCGACACGGGCCGCCACGACACTGGGGACCGCCACGACACTGGGACCGCCACGACACTGGGACCGCCACGACGCTGGGGACGGCCACGACACCCGAGCGCCCCCCACTCACACCCCGATCGCCATTCCCCCCGTCGCCGGGTCCGCGCCGCCGTCCAGCACGCCGTCGACGCAGCGGATCGCGTGCACCCAGGCGAACTGGAAGCTCTGCGCGTGCCGCAGCACCGGATAGCCCCAGTCCCGCAATGTGCGCTCCGTCGCGCGCAGGATCCGGTTGGAGACCTCGATCGTGTCCGACACCGCGGCGAAGCGCGGGGCGGAGATCGCCTGCTGGGCGTCCATCCCGTGATCCAGCACGTTCAGCATCACCTGCAGGTTGCCCATCGTGATGTAGGTCGCCCCCGGCGCACCCAGCACCAGCACCGGCCGATCGTCCTTGAACACGATGGTCGGTGACAGCGCCGAGAACCGCGCCTTGCCCGGCGCCAGCGAGCCCGCCCGTCCCGGCCGCGGATCGAACACGCCCATCGCCCCGTTGTACATGAACCCCAGCCCCGGCGTGACGACACCCGAAGGCTGGCCCAGCGTGTGCGTCATCGTCGCCGCATTCCCGGCCGCGTCCATCACGCAGACGTGCGTCGTGTGCTTGCTCTCCGCCCCGCCGGCATTGAAGCGCGGCACCACCGCCTTCTCGCCGCGCCGGATCCGCTCCGCACAGGCGGCGGCATAGGCCTTGGAGGTCAGCTCCGCCACCGGCACGTCGGTGAAGCGCGGATCCCCCACCTTCGCGTCCTTGTCGGCGGTGGCGATCTTCATCGCCTCGGCCACGACCCGGATGTACTCGGGCGAGTTGTGCCCCAACGCGCGCAGGTCGAACTGCTCGAGGAGATTGAGCATCTGCAGAAGCTGGATCCCGCCGCCGGGCGGGTTGTTGGTGGCGATCCGCCAGCCGCGATAGCTGCCCCAGAGCGGTGCGGTCTCCTCCGGCGCGCAGGTGGCGAGGTCGTCCGCGCCCAGCAGCCCGCCATTCGCCTGCATGTCGGCGAGGATCTCGCGGGCGATGGCGCCCTGGTAGAACTCGGCCGCGCCATGCTGGGCGATGCGGCGATAGGTGCGGCCCATGTCCGGGTTGCGCAGCACCTCGCCCACGGCGCGGGGTTTCCCGTCCGGCCGGAGGTAGATCGCGCGTGTCGCGGGAAAGCGGCTGATGATGCCGAGATTGGCCTCCCGCCCCGCGCGCGGCGGATAATGCCAGAACTCGCTGACATGCGGGCGGACCTGGAACCCGCCCTCGCACCAGCCGATCGCCGGCTCCAGCAGGTCGGCGAGGCTGCGCGTGCCCCAGCGGCGAAGCGCGGTGTCGAACGCCGCGAGCGTCCGGGGCGTGGTAATCGACTGGTAGCCGATCTCGTTCACCCGGTCGCGCAGGATGAAGCCCCAGCCGTCATCGGCTTCCTTGACGATGCGGTCGGCCCACATGTCGGGCCGCACGGCCAGCGGCGCGCGGCCGTGGAAGTCGAGCGTCGTGTGAATGCCCTGCGCGGGCAGGTGGACGTGCAGGCAGCCCATGCCGGCGATGCCGCACATCTGCGGATCGACCGCGGTCTGCACCAGCGCGGCGCCGATCGCCGCGTCCACCACGTTGCCGCCGGCGCGCAGGATGTCGGCGCCCGCCTCCGCCGCTTCGGGTTGCGCGGCCGACACCATGGCCTGGGTCATCGTCCGGTTTCCTCCCTGTTGTGGGGAGGAGCCTACACCAGCGGCCGGCGCCGTCAGCCAGGAAGCAGCGCGCTTGCCTCTTCCCACAGCCGGCGGACGATGTCCCCGGCCGGCTCCGCCCGCGCGAGCGCGGCTGCCTGTCCGGCCCAGGCCTGCATGCGCTGCACGTCGCCCGCCTTCGCCGCGGCGTCCCGCATCGCCGCGGTCAGGCCGCGCTGCACCGGGTACGGCGCCGGGACGGGCGCGTCCGGCGCGGCCGCCGCGCGCACGTAGTCCGTGGCGACCGCACGTCCCAGCCGGCCGGAGAAGGCGCGGGTGGGGGCGGTGGCATCCGGCGGCAGGTCGGCGATGGAGGCGGCCCAGGCCGGCGCGATGGCGGCCTCTGGGCTGCGCAGCAGGGCGGTGCCGACCTGGACCGCGCTCGCGCCCAGCGTCAGGGCGGCGGCGACGCCTCGCCCGTCTCCGATCCCGCCGGTGGCGACGATCGGGACGCGCAGATGGTCCGCGAAATGCGGCAGCAGCGCGAACAGCCCCACGGACTGGCGATCCGCCGCCGCCGGGTCGAAGGCACCGCGATGGCCGCCGGCCTCGAACCCCTGGGCGACGATCGCGTCCGCCCCGGCGGCCTCCGCTTCCCGCGCCTCGGCGAGCGTGGTGGCGCAGGCGAACCAGGCGATGCCGGCCGCCTTCAGCCGCGCGACGAACGCGGCGGGGAAGACGCCCATGATGGACGACACGACGGGTGGCCGCGCCGCCAGCAGCGCCTCGCACTGGGCCGCGAAATCGGGCGGGGCCGCGTCGCCCGCCTCGGGCGGCACCGACGGACCGAAGCCGGCCAGGAAGTCGCGCACCCGCGCCTCGTGCGCCGCGTCGCGCACCGGCGGCGCGTCGGGGATCCACAGGTTCATCTGAAACGCGCCGTTGCTCTGGCCGCGAAATCCTCCGGCCCAGGCGGCGATCGCCTCGGGCGTGCTGAGCAGCGCGCCCATCCCGCCCATGCCGCCGGCATTGGCCACCGCCACCGCGAGGCCGACCGGACACGCCCCCGCCATCGGCGCGGCGAGGATCGGCACGCGCAGGCCGAAGCGCCTGCAGAACGCCTCGGCACGGGCCAGCGGAGAGGACGGTGTGGTCATGGCGAGCCTCCGAACGGACGGTCGATGGCGGCGAGGGGATCACCGCAGGGTGCGACGTCGCTTGCGCGCCGGGAAACGATTTCTGGCGATGGCAGACGACACCACGAACGATGGCCCACCGAGACACGCGGCCGTGACGCGCCCGCTCGGCACCGCTGCGAACCGCTTGTTCCCGAAGGCGTTCGGGTCGCGTCAGCCGGACCGGAAACGATGCTTCTCGCCTGTGGGGATTGCGGAACGATCCAGCGGAGTCCGGACGGTCGCGCCGGGTTCGGGCTGCGGTGCTGCCGCTGCGACGGGACGCTCGCGCGCCGGAATCCGAATGGGCGGGACACCGCGCTCGCGCTATCGCTCGCCACGCTGTTCCTGCTGTTCCCGGCCAATCTCCTGACCCTCCTCCATTTCTCCGTCGCCGGCATCGACCGCAGCTCCCGCCTGGGATCGGGCGTCGCCTGGATGTGGGCGGAGGGTTGGCCGCTGCTCGCCGTGATCGTCGCGCTGCAGGCGGTGGTATTGCCGTTCCTGCGCTTCGGACTGCTGTCAGCCGTGCTGCTGACCCTGCGCTTCGGGCGCGGCGCCCCGCCGAACTGGACCGGTCCGGCCTTCCGCTGGGCCGAACGGCTGGATGTCTGGGCGATGGTGGACGTGTTCCTGATCGGCGCGGGGATCGGCTACGGCCGGGTGGCCTCGCGCATGCCGGTCGAGATCGGACCCGGCGGCTGGGCCTTGATCGCTGTCGCGTTCCTGACCCTGCTGACCCGCGCGAGCCTGGACCGCCGCGCCATCTGGCAGGCGATCGGCACGCCCTCCCCCGGCGGCGCGGGGGACATCGCCTGCCAGGAATGCCAGCTGGTCCTGCCCCGAAGCGCCGCGGGACGCCCCTGCCCGCGCTGCCGCGCGCGGGTGCATCCGCGCCGGCCCGGCTCCCTGACCGTGGCGACCGCGCTGGTCGGCGCCGGATACCTGCTCTATCTGCCGGCCAACTGGCTGCCGCTGAGCGTGAACGTGCAGTTCGGGCAGGAGCAGACGCACACGATCATCCGCGGCGTGCAGGAACTCGTCAGCGCGGGATTCTGGCCCATCGGCCTGATCGTGTTCACCGCCAGCATCGGCATCCCGCTGCTGAAGCTGATCGGCCTGACCTGGCTGATCTGGTCGGCCCGCCACGGCTCGACGCGGCGGCTGGTGCTGCGCACCCGGCTCTACCGCGGCATCGCCGAGATCGGCCGCTGGTCCAACGTCGACGTCTACACGATCGCCGTGTTCCTGCCGCTGATGCAGTTCCAGTCGATCGTGGCGGTGCGGGCGGCCGCCGGTGCGCCGGCGTTCCTCGCGGTGGTCGTGCTGACGATGTTCGCCGCCCGCGCCTTCGATCCGCGGCTGATGTGGGACGCGGCGCGTTCATGACCGAGCAGGACCATCCCGAGGCGGTGGCGCATGAGGGGCATCGGTTCGCCTGGATTTGGGCCGTGCCGATCGCGGCGCTGGCGATCGTCGGCTATCTCGCCTTCCAGCAGCTGTCCCAGGGCGGCCCCAGCGTCACGGTCGTCTTCCCGACCGCCGGAGGCCTGAAGGCCAACGACACCAAGGTGAAGTATGAGGGGATGGAGGTCGGCAGCGTGAGCAAGGTGGCGCTGCAATCCGATCTGCACACGGTGAAGGTGCAGCTGTCGCTCGATCCGGAGCTCGCGGGTCACCTCGGGCCGGGGACGCGGTTCTGGATCCAGGGCGAGACCCCGTCGCTGACGAACCTCTCCTCGCTCAAATCGGTGATCTCCGGACCGTTCATCGCGATCGAACCACATCCCGGTGACGCGGCGGGCTCGTACCAGGGCCTCGCCCAGCGGCCGGTCAACGCCTACGACGCCCATGTCACGCATTTCGCACTACAAACCGCAACATTGGGGAACGTGAGCCGGGGGTCGGTGGTGTACTACCACGGCATGTCGGTCGGGCGCGTGGCCGACACGACCCTGGAGACGGATTCGGACCAGCCGGATGGTGGTCAGCCGCATGGGAGCAAGTTCCGCATCGACATCATGATCGACGCGCCGCACCAGCAGCTGATCCATCCCGGCACGCGGTTCTGGAACGCCGGGCCGGTGCAGGTCGCCATGGGGCCGAACGGACCCAGCCTGGCGATGCAGTCCCTCCCGGCGCTGGTGGAGGGGGCGATCGCGTTCGAGACACCCGCCGCGGCGCGGCACGACCCGCCGGCGAAGCCCGACACCGCGTTCACGCTCTATCCCAGCCAGGACGCGGCGGAGCACGCGCCGGGGGCGGAGGCGGTGCGCTACCGGGTCGTGTTCCCGGCCAAAGAGGCGGGCGGACTGTCCCAGGGCGCCGCGGTGACGCTCGCCGGCTCGCGCGTCGGCACCGTCGAGGACAGCGCGCTCCGATGGGACCCGCAGGCGGGCACGCTCGCCGTCACCGCCGCGATCGCGCTCGATCCGCATACGATCGCCCTGACCGACGGCGCGCATTGGGCGGCGGATCCGCGGCCGCAGATGGACGCGCTGCTGCGGACCCTGATCGGCCAGGGGCTGCGGGCGCAGCTCGCCGCCTCGATCCCGCTGGTGGGCGGCAAGACCATCGCACTCGGCTTCGTCCCCAACGCCCCCGCTGCGACCCTCGGCGCGGGCACCCCGCCCGAGATCCCGACCGCGTCCGGCACCGACATCGACAGCCTGCTCGCGAACGTGGGCGGCGTGGTGGGCAAGATCGACGCCATGCCGCTCGACCAGATCGCCGCCGAGATCCACGACGCGACGCGGCACATCGCGACGCTCACCGCCGATCCCGCGCTCAGCCGGAGCCTCGACCATCTCGAGCGCAGCATGGCCAATGCCGAGACCATCACGCGCGAGGCCCGCACGCAGGTCGGGCCGGCGCTGGACGCCGTGCGGCGCACCGCGCGGGAGGCCGAGAACACCGTCGCGGCGGCGCGCCGGCTGGTGAGCACCTCGACGCTCGCCGGCACCGGCCCGACCACGGGCAGCGTCGGCGACACGCTCTACGAACTCAGCCGCGCGGCGCGCAGCCTGCGGGAACTGGCCGATTATCTCGACCGCCACCCCGAGGCATTGCTGCGCGGCAAGGGAGACGCCCGATGAAGCCGCTTACCGCGCTCGCGCTCGTCCTGCTGCTCGCGGCCTGCGGCAGCAGCCCGCAGAGCCAGTTCTTCACCCTCACCCCCGTTCCGCCCGCCGGCGCCGCAGCCTCGCCGCAGGGTGCCGCCACACCCGCGCCGGCCGCCAAGGCCGGACCGCCGCTGCAGGTCGGGCGGATCGGCATTCCCGGCGCGCTCGACCGCGTCTCGCTGGTGACGCGCGGCGACGGGCCGCGGATGGAGGTGTCCGACCGCGCGCGCTGGATCGCGCCGCTGGACGAGCTCATCCGCCGCGCGCTCACCGCCGATCTGCGCCAGCGGATGGGGGCCGACCGCGTGCTGGCGCCGGGGGACCCGACGCCCCGCGCCGGCGCGCGCCAGGTCGCGGTGAACTTCCAGCAGTTCAGCGCCGATGCGGCCGGGCACGTGGTGATGGAGGCGGACTGGCTCGTCGGTGCGCCGGATGCGCGCCACGTGACGAGCACGCCGATCACCATCCAGCTGGACGCGGGGCCCGGCCCCGAGGCCATGGCGGCCGGCATGAGCCAGGCGCTGGGGCGGCTCGCGGACGCGATCGCCGCGCGGGAGGCCGGGCGGTAGAGTATCTCCGGCTCGCTTTCGCCGCCGGAAACGCTCTAGCTCATTGTTCAATCGCGTGATTCACGGCTCCGGCGAGTTCGCCTCCGCCGATCACGCGCTAGTGCATTGTTCAATCGCGTGATTCACGGCTCCGGCGAGTTCGCCTCCGCCGATCACGCGCTAGTTCAGCCCCCCGGCCGGCCCTGCGCCGCGTCCTGCATGCGGCCCTGGTTGGTGCTGAGATGGCGCAGCATCAGCCGCCGCGCGCCGACCGCATCGCCGGCGGCGAGCAGGTCCACCATCCGCGCGTGCTCCTCGATCGCGCAGCCATGCCCGCCATCGTCGTACAGCATCATCGCGAGCGAGGTGCGCGCGGCGAGGTCGGCGAGCAGTCCGGCCAGGACCTGGTTCTCCGCAAGGCCGGCGATCACCAGGTGGAACTCGGTCAGCAGCCGCACCACGTCGCCCCGCCGGCCGGCGGCCAGGGCTGCGGATTGCGCGTCCACGTGGCGCCGCAGCCGCCGCACGTCATGCGCGGTGCAGTGGCAGGCGACGTCGTCCACCAGCGCGCCCTCGATCAGCCGGCGTGCGGCATAGGCCTGCTCGATCTCCTGCCGCGTGGGCTGGGCGACGAAGGCCCCGCGGTTGCGTTGCAGCACGACGAGGCCGCCGACCGCGAGCTGCTTCAGCGCCTCCCGCACCAGGGTGCGGCCGACGCCGAAGCGGGCGCCCAGCGCGGCCTCGCTCAGCTTGTCGCCGGGGCGGAGCGCGCCGCTGGTGATCAGGTCGGTGATGGTTCCGGCGAGCCCGTCGGGCCGCGCGGCGGCGGGCAGCGGCGGCGGGTCGGCCGGGGGCGGCGCCGGGTCGGGCAGGCGGCCTTCCCCGCCGCGGCGGAGCACCTTCAGGATCGTGTCCGCCGACACGGTGAGCCCGTGCGCCTCGCGCAGCTCGCGGCGCAGGCGGTGGAGGCCGAGCCGCCGGTCGCGGCGGAGTCGGAGGATGAGGGCCTCTTCGGCGGCATGGATCTTGCGGTTGGGGCTGCGGGCCGGGGTACGCGGCCGCTCCTGCAGGCCGGCGGGGCCGAGGGTGCGGAAGCGCTCGACCCATTTGCGCAGGGTCGGGCGCGAGATGCCGAAGGCGGCGCAGACGGCGGCGGCCTGTCCGGTCCGCTCGTATTCGGTGACCCAGCGCAGGCGGGTTTCGGGATCGGACATCGGCTCCGGCGCGCCTTCGGGATGAAACGGTGTCCCCATACTGAAACAGCGAAGGCGACCGGGCAAGCCAGCGCGCATTCCATGCGGCTGCCCGATTTTACGGCACCCTTAGCTGGCAGGATCGGATGGTCGACTGCGAGAGCTGTCCGCACGTGCTTGCAATCCCATGCGATTCTCATACGGTACGCCGATTGCATTTCAGAGCGCATGCGCGGAGCGTCCGCGCCCGCAACAGGACCGCACATCATGCGCCACCCAGCTCCCACCCGACGCCGCGTGCTCCAGACCGGCCTCGCCGCCATCGCTGGCAACCTTGCCGCCCCTGCCCTCCTGCGTGCCGAACCGCGCGACCTCGTGGTGGGCGGTGCCGCCGGCATGGCGGGCTACATGAAGCAGTTCGTCTTCCCGGTGATCGAGAAGAAGCTCGACGTGAAGGTCGTCTTCGACGGCACCCGCTCGCTGGTGAATCTCGAGAAGCTGCGGGCCGACAAGGGCGCGCCCAAGATGTCCGTCGTGCTGATGGACGACCCGATCATGATGATCGCGTGGGAGGAGGGGCTGCTCGCCAAGCTCTCCCCGTCCGCGGTGCCGAACCTCGGCAAGATCAAGCCGGCGGCGGTCCATCTCGACGGCGCCTGGGCCAACTACCAGCAGCCCTGGGCCGGCGTCGCCTACAACAAGAAGGCTTTGCCGCACGGGGTGCCGAGTTACGCCGCGCTGTGGGAGCCGGCGGCGAAGGGCAAGGTCGTGCTGCCGTCGCTGCAGAACACCGAGGGGCTGTGGACGCTGCTGGTCGCCGCGGCGATGGAGACGGGCAAGCCCTATGCCGAGGCGCAGTACCAGATGGAGGCCGGGTTCAAGCGCATGGCGGCGCTGAAGCCCAACGTGCTGACCGTCTACACGAACCAGCCGCAGGCGGAGAACCTGCTGGAATCCGGCGAGGCCACGATGATGGCCGGCCAGTTCTCCAGCTACACGCTGATCCGCGCCGCCGCCGGGGCGCCGGTCGACCTTGCCGCGCCGAAGGAGGGTGTGTTCGCGATGCCGTCCGGCATCTGCAAGGTGAAGGGCGCGCCGAACGAGGCCGGGGCCGACGCCTTCATCGACGCGTTCCTCTCGCCCGAGATCCAGAAGATCCTGGTCGAGAAATCCTACGTGCTGCCGACCAATCCCGCGGTGATGCTGCCGGCCGGCTTCATCAACCCCGGCGACCCGTTCTCCCCGGACTGGGCGAACGTGAACAAGAACCGCGCGGCCTGGCTCCAGAAATGGAACGAGGTGATGGCCTGACATGCCGGACGGCGTCGTCCCGCCGCAGCGCGCGTATCTGCAGATCGACCGCGTGGCCAAGCGCTTCGGCCGCGCGACGGTGCTGGATGCGCTGTCGCTCGACGTGGCCGAGGGGGAGTTCATCTCCCTCCTCGGTCCTTCGGGCTGCGGCAAGACGACGCTGCTGCGCATCCTGGCCGGGCTGCTCACCGCGGATGCCGGCCGGGTCACGCTCGCCGGCCGCGAGCTCGGCCGCCTGCCGCCGCACAAGCGCAACGTGGGTGTGGTGTTCCAGAACTACGCGTTGTTCCCGCATCTGACGGTGGCCGAGAACATCGGCTTCGGCCTGCGCGCCCGCCGCGTGCCGAAGGCGGAGGCGTCGCAGCGCGTGGCCCGCGGGCTCGAGATGATCCGGCTCGCGCATCTGGCCGACCGGCCGGTGACGCAGCTGTCCGGCGGGCAGCAGCAGCGCGTCGCGATGGCGCGCGCGCTGGCGGTGAACCCGGCGCTGATCCTGCTGGACGAACCGCTGTCGGCGCTCGACCGCAAGCTGCGCGAGACGATGCAGGTGGAGCTGCGCACCTTGCTGCGCACGCTGCGCATGACGGCGATCTTCGTCACCCACGACCAGGAGGAGGCGCTGGCGCTGTCCGACCGGATCGCAGTGATGAATGCCGGCCGGATCGAGCAGCTGGACGGCCCGCGCGCGATCTACGACCGGCCCGCGTCGCCGTTCGTGTTGGATTTCGTGGGCCTGTCGACGATGCTGCACGGCGTGGTGGAGCGGGTGGATGGCGCCATGCTGGAGGTGGTGACGGCACTCGGGCCGGTGCGCGTGCGCGGCCAGTTCGTGCGTGGCGCGCGGGTCGTCGTGGCGGTGCGGCCGGAGAAGGTCGCGATCGGCGCCGGGGCTGGCGCCGCGCAGAGCGGCGCTGGCGCGGGTGCGGCGGCGGGCGGGAACACGGCCACGATCCGCGTCGCCGACCGGACGTTCCTGGGGCGCAGTTGCCTGGTGCACGGCGTGGCGGGCGAAGGCGACCGGGTGGTGATCGAGACCTCCAACGACGCGGGGGAGCGGGTGGTGCCGGGGTCGGACCTGCTGGTGTCGTGGCGCGCCGAGGACACGCTGCTGTTCCCGCAGGTGGCGGGATGAGCGGCGTCCTCCGTGTCATGGCCGGCGAAGGCGCAGGCCTCGCCCTCCGTGTCATGCCCGGCGAAGGCGCAGGCCTCGCCCTCCGTGTCATGCCCGGCGAAGGCGCAGGCCTCGCCCTCCGTGTCATGGCCGACGAAGGCGCAGGCTTCGCCCTCCGTGTCATGGCCGGCGCAGGCCGGCCATCCATGACTTCGATGGTGCTGCCGGGGAAAGTCGTGGATGGCCGGCCGTCGCCGGCCATGACACGAAGGGCGAAGCCGTCGCCGGCCATGACACGAAGGGCGAAGCCGTCGCCGGCCATGACACGTGGCGCGGTACCTCCACCCGCCATGACACGCGCGCCATCACCATGAGACGCATCCGCCCCGCCAACGTCGGGCTCCTCAGCCTGCCCGCCACCCTCTACTTCCTCCTCCTCTTCGCCCTCCCGCTCGGCGTGCTCCTGGCCGAGAGCCTGCATGACCGCAGCGGATGGACCCTCGCGCACTACGCGCGCTTCTTCGCCACCGCGTACAACTGGAGCGTGATCGGACGCACACTGCGCGTCGCCGTGCTGTGCACGCTGTTCTGCACCATCCTCGGCTACCCGGCCGCCTTCGCACTCGCGCGCACCCGCGGACTGCTGCAATCGGCGCTGATCGCGGCGCTGCTGCTGCCGCTCTCGGTCAGCGTCATCGTCAAGGCGTTCGGCTGGACCGTGCTGCTGCGCGGGAACGGCGTGATCAACCAGGCACTGCAGGCCGTCGGACTCACCGACGCGCCGCTGCGGCTGCTGTTCACCGAAGCCGGGCTGCTGATCGGCATCACCAACATCTTCCTGCCCTTCATGGTGCTGCCGCTGTTCTCCGTCGTGCGCCAGCTCGACCCGCGCCTGACCGACGCCGCCGCGACCCTGGGCAGCACGCCGCTGCACGCCTTCCTCACCGTCACGCTGCGCCTCACCCTGCCCGGCCTGATCGCCGGCATCACGCTCGTCTTCTCGCTGTCGATCGCCGCCTACGTCATTCCCACGCTGCTGATCGGCGACACCTACCAGACGCTGCCGACCATGATCGCGACCTCGTTCCTCTATCTGCAGGACCCCGGGAAGGGATCGGTCGCCGGCGTCACCCTGCTGGTGCTTTCGGTCGCAACCATCATCACAAGCGCCGCCCTCTCCCGCCGGTTCACGGGGCGCGGCCGATGAAGCGCGCCGGCCTCGCATTGTCCTGGCTGATGCTCGCCGCCAGCGTGACGTTCCTGCTGGCGCCGCTCGCGGTCACCGTCGCGGTCTCGCTCTCGCCCTCGCCGGTGTTCGAGCTGCCGCACGACACGCTCTCCCTCACCTGGTACCGGCAGATCGCGCAGCTCGACGGGCTGGTGCCGTCCGTCCTGCTCTCGCTCGAGGTCGCCGCCATCGCCACGGTGGTCTCCCTCGTTCTCGGAACGCTCGCCGCGATCGCGGTGGTGCGCGGACGCTTCCCGGGGCGGGAGGCGATCGCCACCTTCCTCGTCTCCCCGCTCATGCTGCCCGGCCTCGTCCTCGGGATCGCGCTGCTGCAGTATTTCCGCAGCCTCGGCCTGCACGCGGCGCTGCCGACCCTGCTGCTCGCGCATGTGCTGGTCGTGCTGCCCTACGTCATGCGCACGCTGATGGGCGGGCTGTCGCTGTTCGACTTCACCCTGCTCGACGCGGCGCGCACGCTGGGCCTGTCCTGGCCGCGCGCGGTGCTGCAGGTGATGGTGCCGGTGCTGGCGCCGTCCTTCCTGACGGGCGGGCTGTTCGGCTTCATCAGCTCCGTCGACAACTACCCGGTGTCGATCTTCCTCACCGACGTCTACCACAAGACCCTGCCGATCCAGCTCCTGCAGTACATCGGCGAGTCCCCCGATCCCACCATCGCCGCGGTGTCCACGCTGATGATCGGCCTCACCGTGCTGGTGCTGGTCCTGGGCGAGCGACTGGTCGGGCTCGACCGCATGGCAGGCGTCTGATGCCGATGAGCCTCCTTGCTCATCGCTATCCGGCGTGGGGTTGGTGGGGCGGCCACGCCCAAGCCAACGAGAATACCGCCCGCCGAGGTGATCTGCATGCCAGTCGAACGTTGAGCGCGCCGGTATGATGCGCGATTTCTACGGCTACGGCCCCAATCCCCCGGATCCGCGCTGGCCGGGGGGCGCCCGCGTCGCGGTCTCCTTCGTCGTCAACGTCGAGGAAGGCGCGGAGCTGTCCATCATCGACGGCGACGAACGCAACGAGGGCGTGTACGAGGTCAACGACGAGGTACGCGACGCGCCCGATCCCTGCCGCGACACGCATTTCGAGTACGGCACGCGCGTCGGCTACTGGCGCATCATGGCGGCGCTCGACGCGGCCGGCGCGCCCTCGACGCTCAATGCCTGCGGCCGCGCGATCGCCCGGTCCCCGTGGCTCGCACGCGACGCGCTCGCGCGCGGGCACGAGATCGCCTGCCATGGCTGGCGTTGGGAACGCCACGCCAACATGGAAGAAGCGCAGGAACGCGCCACCATCGCCCGCGCCGTCGCCGCGATCCGCGACGCGTGCGGCGTCGCGCCGGTCGGATGGCATACGCGCTCCGCCCCGTCGCCCAACACGCGGCGGCTGCTGCTCGAACACGGCGGCTTCCTCTACGACAGCGACGCCTACAGCGACGACCTGCCCTTCTTCGTCGAGCTCGGGGCCACGCGCCACGTCGTGCTGCCGTATAGTTTCGATACCAACGACATGCATTTCCACCAGGGGCAGCAGCGCTTCGTCACCGCCGCCGATTTCGCCGAATATGTGAACGACGCCTATGACCGACTGTGGCAGGAAGGCGCCGACACGCCGCGCATGCTCTCGGTCGGCCTGCATCTGCGCATGATCGGACGTGCCGGCCGCATCGCCGGGCTCGAGCGCGTGCTGCGCCACATGCACGACCGCGGCGGGGCCTGGTTCGCCCGCCGCGACGCGATCGCGCGGCACTGGATCGCACGGTTTCCCCCGCCATGACCCCGAGGCGGCTGCTGGTGATCAATCCCAACACCACCGCGGCGATGACCGCGGCGATGGTCGCCCAGGTCCAGACCCAGTGCGGCGAGACGATCGACGTGCGCGGCGTCACCGCGGAATTCGGCGTGCCCGTGATCGCGAGCCGCGTCAGCTACCTCATCGGCGCCTACGCGGCGCTCGACGCGTGGCAGCGGGCCGAACCCGGCGCCGATGCGGTGATCCTGGGCTGTTTCGGCGACCCCGGCCTCGAGGCGCTGCGGGACCGGGTGGGCAAGGTGCCCGTGATCGGCCTGGCCGAGGCCTGCTTCGATGCGGCCGCGGAGGCCGGCCGGCCCTTCGCCGTCCTCACGGTCGGACCCGACTGGAAGCCCTTGCTCGAGGAACGGCTGCGCCCGCATGCCGCCGCACCGCTCTGCCGCGAGGTGCGCGCCCTCGACGGCACCGGCCTCGACGTGGCACGCCATCCCGACCGGCTGATCGCCGCGCTCGACGCCGCCGCCGCGGCGCTGGCCGAAGCCGGCGCGGACACCGTGGTGCTGGGCGGCGCGGCACTCGCGGGCATGGGGCCGCGCCTGCGTCCGACCGTGCGGTTCATGGATTGCGTGACCACCGCCGCCAGCCGCGCCATCGCGAAACTCCGAGACTGCGCCTGTCTCTAAGCAGACTTACCCCCCAGCTTCCACCCCGCCGCGCGGCATGCTTTGTTGCCAGCATGCACCCGGCCCCGACGCCGTGGGTTCGGCCTTGAGCCCGCCTCCGCCGCCCGACCGCCCGACGCACGCCGCCACGCGATTCTGGCCGCTCTGGTGCGGCGCGATCCTGATCCCGGTGATGCTGCTCGCCCTCAGCGGGTTCGTATCCTGGACCGCGACGAAGGACATGGAACGCGCGCGCATCGTGCAGACCGTGCAGATGCTGCGCGAGAACGCGGCGCGGACCTTCGCGACGCAGCAGGCCGTGCTCACGGCGGTCCAGCAGCGGATCGCCGGGATGGACTGGCCCGACATCGCGCGAAGCCGCGCGGTCGCGGCGTTCCTGCATGGCATGGCGGATGGCATCAGCACGCAGGCGGTCGGCATCGTCGGGCCGGATGGCATCCCGCTCTACGACACCCAGCACGCCGTCCCGCCGGTCGCGGGGGCACCCGGCGCGACGGAGGAGCCCGGCGTCCCGGCCACGGGCCCGACAGCGGCGATCCAGCGGATCGGTGCGGCCACCGATGCCGCGGCGGCGGTGCGGCTCAGTCTTCCGCGCCTCGCGGCCGGGCAGCCGGATGGCGGCGTGCTGTGGGCGACGCTGACCGCGGCCAGCTTCGAGACCTTCTATCGGGACGTGGTCGAGAACCCCGACGACGAGATCACGCTGACCCGTACGGATGGGCGCGCGGTCGCAGCCTATCCGCGCGGATCGGCCGGACAGGTCGTGCCGCGCAACGCCGCGGATGCGCGGCATGACGCCGGCGGGGAGGCCTCAGCCTCCGTGCGGCTGTGGTCCGATCCGCGCTTCCTGCACGGCGCGGCGCGGGTGGAGGGCCTGCCGCTCTCGATCGGCTACGCGGTGCGCTGGGACAATGTCCGGTCCGAGTGGCGGGAAGGGTTCGAGATGATGGTGCTGATCACCGTCGCCGCCATGGCGCTGCTGCTGCTGCTGACCTGGCGTGTCAGCACGCATGCGCGGCGCGAGGAGATGGCGCTGCTGCAGGCGGCGGAGCAGGCCGAACGCCGCGCGGAGATGGAGGCCGCGTTCCGCCGCGGGCAGCGGCTGGAGACACTGGGCCGCGTCGTCGCCGGCGTCGCCCATGATTTCCGCAACGCCGTCCAGGCGCAGATCGGTGGGGCGGAGCTCGCGCAGCAGGCGATCGACCGGGGCGAGCTGTCACGCGCGCGCGTCGTGCTGAAGATGATCGCCGAGTCGGCGCAACGCGCGGAGCGGCTGACGCAGCGCATGCTGCGCATGGCGCAGGACGCGCCCCCGCCGGCAGGCGAGACCCCGACGCTCGCGCTGCGGCCGGCCATGGAGGCCGCCACGGACCTGATGCGCCGCACGCTGGGATCCGCGCACGCGGTCCGGCTCGAGATGGCTCCCACCGGCCTGCCGGCGCTCGTCCAGGGCGACGATGCCGAGTTCCAGGCGACGCTGTTGAATCTCGGGCTGAATGCGACGCAGGCCATGCCGGAGGGCGGCACCGTGACGATCACCGTCGCGCCCGACCAGGTCCAGGCGGCCGACACCGGTTCGGACGGGCTGCAGCCGGGCCGCTACGTGCGGATTGCCGTGACGGATACCGGGATCGGCATGGACCGCGCGACGCTGGCGCGGGTGGGCGAGGCGTTCTTCACCACGCGCGCCGGCACCGGCGGCACGGGCCTGGGCCTCGCGATGGCGCGCGCATTCGCCGAAGATTCGGGCGGGACGCTGCAGATCTGGAGCGACGGTCCGGGGCGCGGCTGCACGGTCACGCTGTGGCTGGCGGCGGCCCGTACCTGACTGGCCACCGGGGGCCGAACCGGCCGGCGGAGCATGAGAGCGCTGGTCGCGCGGGCCGGTCGGGAACGCTGGCTGGTGGAGAACGCTGGCCGGCGCGGAACGCTGGCTGGGGGACCTGGATTCGAACCAAGGATGCCCGGGTCAGAGCCGGGAGTTTTACCGCTAAACTATCCCCCAAAGGACGGCGGGCGGGCGAATTACCATGGTCCTCGCATGCCTGCAAGCGAGGGTCCGCGGAAATCTCGCCCGCCCTGGTTTCACATCAGACCCGTCAGCGCCTGGCGCAGGCCGGCGGCCTTCGCGGAGGGGGTCGTGCCATACAGCACCTCACGCGTGGTCACCGGCCGGCCGTAGAACGCGCGGTCGTCCTCGGGCTGCGGCTTGATCAACGAGCCCTCGAGCGTCAGGCCGCCATAGACGCCGGTCCCGGACGACCAGACGACGATGTCGGGCGGCGACGCGCCGCCGATCGCGCCTTCGACGCCCGATCCCAGGTTCGCCACCGCGATCCCGGCCTGCGCGCCGAACTTGAACTCGTCCCGCAGCAGCGCCTGCACGCCTTTCTGGGTCATCACCAGCATGACCATCTCGGCCTGCTGCAGGCCGATCTGCAGCCCGAAGGAGGCGGAGCCGATCGCGTAGAACGCGGGGTCGCTCCAGCCCGACTTGCCGCGCACCATCAGCACGCCCTCGCCGCCTTCGCCGCCGACGATGAACCCGCCCTTCCACAGCTTGGGCACGATCATCACCGCCTCGGCCTTCCGCAGCAGCGCGCGGGCGTTGCCGAAGGCCTTGTCACGGTGGAGGTCCGCCAGCGTCTTGCGGGCGCCGTCGATCACCGCCTGCTGGTCCGACTGGGCCAGCGCCACGCGGCCGGTCGCCAGCAGCGGAAGGGCGGCGACCGCCCCGCGGAGGAAATTCGCTCGTGTCAGCACTGTTCATCCCCATGCCCGTTTCGTCCGGAAGAACCGGACTCACGGACGGCGATATTGCGACAGGGCAACCGGTCTGCACCGGGGCCGGCTTCACGATCGCCGGAGAGCCGGCCTCACGGTTTGGTCAGAAGCGGCGTCGTCGCGCGGGGCGAGCACGAACCAGAGCTGGAAGACCAGCGTCTCGGCCCAGGTCTGCCGCCGCAGCCCCGGGTGCCGGAGCGCCCGCAGCCGCGCGAGGTGGCCGCCCTGCAGGGCCTGCGCGACGCTCAGCAGGTCGGCCCGCGCGGCGGGTGTCAGCAGCGCCGGCTGGTCGATCAGCGCGGCGACGTTCTGGCGGAAGATGCGCATGAACGCGGCCGGTCCGCGGCGCAGCGCGGCGACGCCGCGGCGCAGCAGGCTGGTGGGCGCGCCCACCACGTTGCCGGTGTGCTGCCGGTACAGCACGACCGGCTCCGGGTCGGCCAGCAGCACGCCGCCGCCGGCGGCCACCACCAGGTAGCTCCACCAGTCGTGCAGGCAGGCGGCGGGCGCGCGGCTCGCCGCCACGGTCTCCATCGCCGCGCGGTTCATCACCACGGTGCAGCCGGTCGCGACGTTCTGGGTCAGCGCCGTGGGGAACCCGGGCGGGCGGCGCAGCGGGAAGGAGATCGCGATCCGCCGCAGGTCGGCATCGACCAGCACCTGCCGCGCGAAATACAGGCCGAGGACACCGGGGCGCACCGGCTCGAAGGCCGCCACGGCGCGGGCGAGCTTCTCGGGCAGCCACAGATCGTCCTGGTCGGCGAAGGCGGCGAAGGGCAGCCCGTCTCGCGTCGCCGCCCGCAGCAGCCGCAGGAAGCTCTCGGTGAGCCCCACCCGCTCCCCCGCCTCGAGCACGACCGCCTGGGACGGCGGCAGGCGCGCCAGGAACGCCTGCATCAGCGGCACCGTCCCGTCGGTCGAGCCGTCGTCGCGCCAGTACAGCACCCAGTCGCGGTGCGTCTGGCCCAGCAGGCTGTGCAATTGCGGCCCGAGGAAGCGCGCGCCGTTGAAGGTGGACAGCAGGATCGCGACCCGCATGGGGGCGGGCGTGCTCATCCCTCAGCCGCGAGGCTGCGCGTAGATCGCGTCGATGGTGCGGACCAGGCTGTCGCGCCAGGGCGGCAGCCGGATGCCGAACACCGCGTCGAGCTTGCCGCAATCGAGCCGGGAGTCGGCCGGGCGCCTCGCCTTGGTCGGCCAGTCGGCGGTGGCGATCGGCGCCACCTCCGGCACCTTGGCGCCGTGGCGGGCCGCTTCCTCGAACGTCGCGGTGGCGAGGCCGAACCACGTGGTCTCTCCGCTGCCGGCGGCGTGGAACACGCCCCCGTAGTCCGGCCGCCAGCCGCTCGCGGCGATGCGGTCGGCGATCGCCAGGATGGCGGCGGCGAGGTCGGCGGCGGTGGTCGGGCAGCCGCGCTGGTCGGCGACCACGGTCAGCCGGTCGCGCGTCGCGCCCACCGTGAGCATGGTGCGGACGAAGTTCTTGCCCTCGGCCGCATAGACCCAGGAGGTCCGCAGGATCGTCGCCTGCGCATCGGACGCCAGCACCGCCTGCTCGCCGGCGAGCTTGCTCGCGCCGTACACGCCCTGCGGGGAAACCGGATCGGTCTCCACGTAGGGCGCACCCTTGGCGCCGTCGAACACGTAGTCGGTGGAGACGTGGATCAGCGGGATCCCCGCTTCGGCGCAGAGCCGCGCGAGCGTCGCGGGCCCGTCCCGGTTGGCGCGATAGGCGGCCTCCGCGTCATCCTCGGCGGCATCGACGGCGGTGTAGGCGGCGGCGTTGACCACCAGCGCCGGGCGGATCGCCGCGAAGCGCGCATCGAGCGTCTCCGGCCGGTCGAAATCGAAATCGGGCCGCCCGACGCGGCGCACGCGGTCGGGGGCGGCGGCATCGAGCGCGCGGGCGAGCTGGCCGGTGCCGCCGGTGACGAGGATCGGACCCATGGCTCAGAACAACGTCCCGCACCCGGCGAGGTTCGGCAGGATCTTGTCCTTGTCGGACAGCGTGACGATCGCCGGGTCGATCGGCCAGTCGATGCCGATCGCGGGGTCGTTCCAGATCACGCCCCGCTCCGCCGCCTTGTCGTATTCGCCGGTCACCTTGTAGATCACCTCGGTGTCGGGCTCGAGCGTGACGTAGCCGTGCAGGAACCCGACCGGCACCCAGATCTGCCGCCAGTTCGCGGCGCTGATCTCGGCGCCCACCCAGCGGCCGAACGTGGGTGACTCCCGCCGCGCGTCCACCGCCACGTCCCAGATCGCGCCACGCACCACGCGCACGAGCTTGCCCTGCGCGTTCGGCCCGACCTGGCAGTGCAGCCCGCGCAGCACGCCGCGTTCGGCGGAGAAGGCGTGGTTGTCCTGCAGGAACGGCCCCTCGATCCCGGCGGCGGCGAAGCGCTTGCCGTTCCAGGTCTCGGAGAAGAAGCCGCGGGAGTCGCCGAATTTCGGCGGCGTGACCAGCTTGACGTCGGGGATGGCGAGCGGTTCGACGTTCACAGCGCTTCTCCCTCGGCGAGCTCGAGCAGCGCGCGGCCGAGATCCGTCTTGCCGAGACCGCGGGCATGGGCGCGCAAGGCGTCCGCATCGATGTAGCCCATGCGGAACGCGACCTCCTCGGGGGAGCCGACCAGCATGCCGGTGCGCGACTGGATGGTCTGCACGAAGGTCGCGGCCTGCAACAGGCTGTCGGGCGTGCCGGCGTCGAGCCACGCGCAGCCGCGCGAGAGCTTCTCGACGTGCAGCGTGCCCATCTCGAGATAGACGTGGTTGAGGTCCGTGATCTCGAGCTCGCCGCGCGGCGAGGGGCGGATCTGCGGCGCGATGTCGTTGACGTGCTTGTCGTAGAAATAGAGGCCGGTCACCGCCCAGTTGGAGGTCGGCGCGGCCGGCTTCTCCACGATCTCGATGGCGCGGCCGGTCTCGTCGAAGGCGACCACGCCGTAGCGTTCCGGATCGCGCACCCGATAGGCGAAGACCGAGGCGCCGACCGGGCGGGACGCCGCGGTGCGCATCAGCGTGGACAGGTGATCGGCATGGATCAGGTTGTCGCCGAGGGCGAGGGCGCAGGCGTCGCCGGCCAGCCAGTCGCGGGCGATCAGGAAGGCCTGTGCGATGCCGTCGGGCTTCGGCTGCACGGCATAGGCGAAGCGGATGCCGAACTTGCTGCCATCGCCCAGCAGGCGCTTGAACTGCGGCAGGTCCTCGGGCGTGGAGATCACCATGATGTCCTGGATCCCCGCCAGCATCAGCGTCGAGAGCGGGTAGTAGACCATCGGCTTGTCGTAGACCGGCAGCAGCTGCTTCGAGGCCGCCAGGGTCATCGGATGCAGCCGTGTGCCGGAGCCGCCGGCGAGCAGGATGCCTTTCATCGCGTGCTGTCTCCCTCCGGACCGATCGCGTTCGGGCCGGCCTCGTGATGCAACGTCATGGGCGAAACCAATGCGAAGTCCATTCGCGAAACGACATGCAAGAAGAAGGCCGTTTCGGGATCAGCCCACCAGGCACGTGCCAGGAATGGGCGTTTTGGGGCGGGCCCACGGCCAACCCCGATGTCAGGCCGCCGTGCCCAGGCGCTGGCCGGCATAGCGCGCGGCGCGCACGCCCTCCCACCAGGGGCGGTTCGCCAGGTACCAGTCGACGGTGCGGGCGAGCCCCGTCTCGAAATCGTGCGGCGCGACCCAGTCGAGCGCCATCTCGGTGCGGCTGGGGTCGATCTCGTAGCGGAAATCATGGCCCGGCCGATCGGCGACGAAGCGGATCAGCCGCTCGCGCGGGCCGGCGGGATCGGGCACGCGCTGGTCGAGCAGCGCGCAGATCGTGCGCACCACCTGCAGGTTGGTGCGCGGCTGCCGGCCGCCGATCGCGTAGGTCGCGCCGATCTCCCCCCGTTCCAGCACGCGCACCAGCGCCGCGGCATGGTCGTCGACGTAGAGCCAGTCCCGCATGTTGGACCCGTCGCCATAGACCGGCAGGTCCTTGCCCTCGAGCGCATTCAGCGTGATCAGCGGGATCAGCTTCTCGGGGAATTGCCAGGGGCCGTAGTTGTTGCAGGTGTTGCTGACCAGCGTGGGCAGGCCATAGGTGTGGAACCAGGCGCGGACCAGGTGGTCGGAGGCCGCCTTGGTCGCGGAATAGGGGCTGCGAGGGTCATAGGGCGTGTCTTCGGTGAAGGCCGGGTCGTCGGCCTCCAGCGCGCCGAACACCTCGTCGGTGGAGACGTGGTGGAAGCGGAACGCCGTCCGCCGCGCGCCGGTCAGGCCGGCATGGTGCCGCCGCGCCGCCTCCAGCAGGGTGAACGTGCCGACCACGTTGGTCTGCACGAAGTCGGACGGGCCATCGATCGAGCGGTCGACATGGCTTTCCGCCGCGAGATGCATCACCACGTCCGGATCATGCGTCGCGAAGACCTGCCGCATCGCCGCCGCATCGGCGATATCGGCCCGCACCAGCACGTGGCGGTCATGGCCGCGCCCTTCCTCGAGCGCATCCTCTGACGCGGCGTAGGTCATCTTGTCGACGTTGACCACCACATGGCCGGTGTCGCGCAGCAGGTGGCGCACCACGGCGGAGCCGATGAAACCGCAGCCCCCGGTCAGAAGAATCTTCATGTGCAGGCAATCCCGTCCCTGATGCGACCGGTGGCGGTGCATATGTGCCGATGCAAACCGAACCTCCCCGGCGGGGCCACGTGACGTCGCCGTCCCGCATCGGGCGGTTCGTTCCGCCCCTCGTGGTCACCCAAGCCAAACCAACACCGGCCTGGCCGGGGACTCAATGGACCATCAGCAACGGACACGCCGCCGCCTGAAGGCAGTGCCGCGTGACCCCGCCCAGGATCCACTCCATCACCCGGCTGCGCCGGTACGCGCCCATCACTAAACCATCAGCACCGGCCTGCGCCACCGCCGCAAGCAGCGAATCGCCCTCCTCCCGCCCCGCCGGGTCGATTTTTCGCCGCTCCACGCGCCCCGCCTCCAGCGACCCGGGCGCGTCCCCGGGCCAGGCGGGATCGTCCGCGGTCACCGCGAGCAGCGTCACCCGCTCCGCCGCTTCCAGCCAGGGCCGCGCGGAGGCCAGTGCGCGGCGCGTGCCCGCCGTGTCGCGCCAGCCGGCGGCGAGATGACGGCCGAAGCCGCCGGTCCAGCCTGCCGGCACGACCAGGACCGGCTGGCCTTCCGTGAACAGCAGCGCATCCAGCGCGGCACGATGCGCGGGCAGGCCGTCATGTCGCGGCAACGTCATCGCCACCAGCGCGAACGCCCCCGCCGCGCGGGCGAGCGACGCGGGATCGCCCGCCTCCTCCCGCCAGTCGGCGCGCAGCTCCGGGTGCGGCCAGGACTCCCAGGCCGACCGGATCGCCGCCGCGCCGCGCGCCGCCTCCGCCGCCATCGCGGCCTGGCGCTCCGCCGTCAGCACCTCCTCGGTCGGCATGATCGCGCCGGCCGGATCGGCGCGGACATGCAGCCCGGACACCCGCGCGCCGGGCAGCGCGCGGCAGGCGCCGGCCACCGCGTCGAGGCACCCGGCGGCCCCGGCCGGGTCGAGCAGCAGCGCGAGGACGCGCGCGCTCATGCGCCCCGTCCGGCGGCGAGCCCCGCCCAGGTCGCGAGCAGGCACAGCACCACCGATCCCACGACATAGCCGCCGGCGCGCAGGACCTCGCCTGCTTCCAGCAGCTCCACCGTCTGCAGGCTGAAGGAGGAGAAGGTGGTGAACCCGCCGCAGATCCCGACCAGCACGAACAGCCGGATGTCGGGCGGCACGTCCCACGCCCCGCGCAGCCCGGTCATCGCGCCGAACCAGCCGATCAGGAACGAGCCGCCGACATTGATCAGCAGCGTCCCCCAGGGGAAGGCCGGTCCGGTCAGCGCCGCCACCGCGGCCGCGAGCCAGAACCGCGCGACGCTGCCGAGGGCACCGCCGGCCGCGACCCAGAGGACGCCGCCCATGGTCATACCGGCGCGCTCAACGTTCGACTCGCATGCAGATCACCTCGGCGCGCGGTATTGTCTTCGTTTGGGCGTGGTCGCCCCACCAACCCCACGCCAGGATCCCGATGAGCGAAGAGGCTCATCGCGATCATGCCTTCTGCAGGTTCCAGAACACCGGCACGGGCCCGCGGAGCTGCCCCGTCACCGACTTCCGCCAGGCGGTCGCCAGCGAGTACTGGCCCAGCGGCACGTAGGGCGCGTAGGTGAGCACGTCGAGCTGGATCTCCGCCGCGAGCTTCTTCCGGGTCGCCTCGTCGGTCGCGTCCAGCCAGGCCGAATGCAACTCCTCCACCTTCGGCATGCTGGGCCAGCCGTACCACGCCTTGGGCCCGTTGCCGCGCAGCGCCGGCGCGCCCAGCGGATCGAGGTAGTCGGCGGCCGGGAAGGAGGCGGGGAACATGGACCAGCCGCCCTTGTCCAGCGGCTCGCGGCTGTTGCGCCGCTGGACCACCGTGCCCCAGTCCATCGACTGGTCGTCCACGTTGATGCCGATCCGCTTCATGGTCGCCGCCAGCACCTGCGACATCGCATCGTAGAAGGGCTGGTCGGTCGGATGCAGCAGGACGAGCTTCTCGCCGTCATAGCCGGCCTGCTGCAGCATCGCCTTGATCTCGGCCACCGGCTTCTTGCCGCCCAGCCGGTCCATGCCCGCGTCGTTCGCCGACGGCGTTCCGTACAGGTAGCAGCCGATCGGCGCGTGATAGGCGCTGGGATCGTCGCCCACCACCGCCTGCATCACCTCGACCGGGTCGACCGCCGCCAGGATCGCCTGCCGCACGCCCTGCTTCGCGGTCGGGCCCTGCAGCGTGTTGAAGCGGCCGACCGGGTAGAGCCCGTACGGGTCGAGCCGATCCACCACCACGTCGGCGTTGCGCTTCAGCATGGGCAGCAGGTCGGGGATCGGCTGCTCGACCCAGTCGACCTCCCCGGCCGCCAGCGCGTTCGCGGCGGTGGCGGCCTCGGGCACGATGCGCCACTCGATCCGCTCGATATAGGCGCGCTTGCCGCCGGCGGTGAAGTCGGGCGGCTCGTCGCGCGGCACGTAGCCCGTGTGCTTCGTGAACACCGCGAGGTTGCCCGAGTTGAACTCCTTCGCCTCGAACTTGTACGGGCCGTTGCCGATGGCCTCCGTCACCGGCTTGAACGGATCCGTCGCCGCGAGCCGCGCCGGCATGATCACCGCCGCACTCGGCTGCGTCTTGCCCAGCGCATAGGGCAGCGCGGCGAACGGCTTGTTCAGCCGGAACACCAGGGTCCGGTCGTCCGGCGCTTCCAGCGCGTCGAGCCGCGCGCCCAGCAGCTGGCCGATCGCGTCGCGCTTCATCCAGCGCTGGAGGGAGGCGACGCAGTCCCGCGCCAGCACCTTCTCCCCGTCATGGAAGGTGAGGCCGGGGCGCAGCGCCATGGTCCAGCGCTTGCCGTCGTCGGAGACGGTGTGGCCCTCCACCATCTGCGGCTTCGGGTTCAGCTTCGCGTCCACGCCGTACAGCGTCTCGAACACCAGGAACGCATAGTTCCGGGTCACGGTCGCCGTGGTCCAGACCGGGTCGAGGCTGGCGAGGTTGCCCTGCGGCACGAAGACCAGCTTCTCCGCCGGTTGTGCGATTGCCGGCCGCGCCAGCGTCCCCGCCCCGGCCGCCACCAGGCCGGCCGTCCCCGCCAGGAATCCCCGTCGCAACATCTGCGCTTCCCCTCTGCTTGCTGTCGCGCGTCGAAGCCGCTCGCCGCGCCGCCGCCGGTGCTCCGGCGCGGCAGGCTTCTGGCGGAATCCGCCCGCCGGTCAAGTCCTGGTTGCGGGTTCGGCGCGTTCCGGCACCGATTCGACCCGGACTGCGCGGCGGACCTGCACCGGTTGCATGACGATGACGCTGGAAGAGTTATGATAAGGCGGCTTATGATCAGCCGGGGTAGGTAAAGTCTGAGGAGTGTCCGTGCACGAGTTCAAGCGCGACCTGCTGTTCCTGCTGAACGACGTCGCGCGGCTGCTGCGTGTCGACGCGGACAAGCGGGCGCGGACGCACGACATGACCCGCGCACAATGGGGCATCCTGCTCTGGCTCGAACGCCAGCCGGGCATCACCCAGAAGGAACTCGCCGAATATCTGGACGTGGAGCCGATCACGGTGGCCCGCCTGATCGACCGGCTGGAAGCGCGCGGCATGGTGGAACGCCGCCCCGACCCGCGGGACCGCCGGATCTGGCGCCTGCACCTGCGCCCCGCCGCCCATGACGTCCTGCACGAGATCCACGACCAGCGTACCGCCATGGCGCAGCTCGTGACCCAGGGCATCGACGCCGACGCCCTCGACGTGATGGTGGAGACCCTGCTGCACATGAAGACCACGCTGGCGCAGGACGCGCATGCCCGCCGGACCGGCGACTCACCGGAGGCGGAGGCGCGGATCGGGGAAGCGGCCTCGGCCGAAACGAAGGAAGCCGTCTGATGTCCCAAGCCGCCACCGCCGGACCCGCGGCGCGGGTCACCGAGACCTCCACCGCGCCCGCCGCGCGCGTCTCCGACGGCACCGCCGCGCCCACGGCGCGGGTGACCGACGGCAGCGCCGCACCGGCCGCGCGGGTCGGCGAACCCGCTGCTCCCGCAGCGCGCTCCGGGGATAGGTCCGCCACCCGCCGCGGGCGCCTGCGCCGCACGCTCCGCCCGATCCTGATGCTGGGTGGTATCGCCATCGTCGCCATCGGCTCCGGCGTCTGGTGGCTGAACGGCGGACGCTGGGTGGCGATCGACAACGCCTATGTCCGCGCGGCGAAGGAAGCGGTCGCGACCGACGTCTCCGGCCTGGTGAAGGAGGTCTCGGTCCATGAGGGCCAGCGCGTGCGCAAGGGCGACGTGCTGCTGCGGCTCGATCCGCGGCCGTTCGAGATCGCGGTGGCGGGCGCACGCGCGCATCTGAACGGCATGGTCTCCACGCTCAACGCGATGAAGCTCGAATACCAGCGGCTGCTGCGCGAGATCGACGTCAAGCGGGCGCAGGTCGACTCCGACCAAGCCAATTACGACCGGTTCGCGGCCCTGGTGCGCAACGGCGGGGTCACGCGCGTCGAGTACGACAACGCCCGCTTCCTGCTGGCGGCGGACAAGCAGGCCGTCGAATCCCTGCGCGTCGCCGCCGCCGTGCAGCTCGCGCGGCTGGGCGGCGACCCGGATGTCGACGTCACCACCATGTCCGACTACCTGCAGGCGAAGGCGCGGCTCGACGAGGCGCAGCGGCAGCTCGAACACACGGTGATCTACGCGCCGTTCGACGGCGTCGTCACCCAGGTCGAGACGGTGCAGCCCGGCATGTACCTCGCCGCCTCCACCGCCGCCTTCGGCATCGTCTCCACCGACCGGATCTGGATCGAGGCCAATCCCAAGGAGACCGAACTCACCTGGGTCAAGCCCGGCAACCCGGTCGAGGTCACCGTCGACACCTATCCCGGCCGCACCTGGACCGGCGTGGTCGAGAGCATCGCCCCCAGTTCCGGATCGGAATTCTCCGTGCTGCCGGCGCAGAACACCTCGGGCAACTGGGTGAAGGTGGTGCAGCGCATCCCGATCCGCATCCGGGTCGAGCGCGCGCCGTCCGACCCGGAACTGCGCGCCGGCATGAGCGTGGAGGCGGAGATCGACACGGGTCACAAGCGCACGCTGCACGATCTGTTCTGAGCGCCGCGTGGCCACCGCAGCGACACCCCCGATGCCCTCCGCCGGCGCGCCGGCCGCGCGCGCCGCTTCGGCCGCGCCGCCGGCCGCGCCGCCTATGGCCGGGTCGGAGCCGGTGCCGCACCGGCTGCTGATCACGCTGTGCACCGTGGGTGCGACGCTGATGCAGGCGCTCGACCAGACGATCGCCAACGTCGCGCTGCCCTACATGCAGGGCAGCCTGTCGGCGACCTATGACGAGATCACCTGGGTCCTGACCTCCTACATCACCGCGGCCGCGATCATGACGGCGCCGGTCGGCTGGCTCGCCGCGCGGTTCGGCCGCAAATACCTGTTCATCGCCTGCCTGGTCGGCTTCACCATCACCTCGATGATGTGCGGCGCGGCGCAGTCGCTCGACCAGATGGTGATCTTCCGCATCCTGCAGGGCGTGTTCGGCGCGGCGCTGGTGCCGCTGAGCCAGGCCACGATGATGGACATCTACCCGGTCGAGCAGCGCGGCCAGGCGATGGCGATCTGGGGCGTCGGCGTGATGATCGGTCCGATCCTCGGCCCCACGCTGGGCGGCTACCTGACCGAACTCTACAACTGGCGCTTCGTCTTCTACATCAACCTGCCGTTCGGCATCCTGGCGACCGTCGGGCTGCTGGTGTTCATGCCGCGCTCGCATCCCAACTTCAACATGCGGTTCGACTGGATCGGCTTCGGCGTGCTGTCGCTGGGGATCGGCGGGATCCAGATGATGCTCGACCGCGGCCAGAACCAGGACTGGTTCAGCTCCGGCGAGATCATGGCCGAACTCGTCCTCGGCTGCCTCGGCATCTACCTGTTCGTCGTCCACATGTTCACCGCGAAGAAGCCGTTCATCCCGCCGGCGATCTTCCGCGACCGGAATTTCTCCTGCGGCCTGCTGATGATGTTCGCGGCCGGCACGATCCTGGTGTCGAGCTCGTCGCTGATGGCGCCCTGGCTGCAGAACCTGGCGAACTACCCGGTGGAGACCGCGGGCCTCGTGATGGCGCCGCGCGGCGCGGGCACGATGGCGGCGATGCTGATCGGCGGGCGGCTCACCGCGCGGATGGATCCGCGCAAGCTGATGGCCTGCGGCATCCTCGCCCTGGTCTGGTCGATCTGGGAGATGACCGGCTGGACGCCTGACGTGTCGCAGCGGACCATCATCCTGACGATCATGGTGCAGGGCGTGGGCCTGGGCTTCCTGTTCATCCCGCTGCAGGTGGTCGCCTTCGCGACGCTCGCGCCGCAATACCGCACCGACGGCGCCTCCCTGTTCAGCCTGTTCCGCAACATCGGCGCGGCGATCGGCGTGTCGGTCACCTCGGCCATGCTGGCGCACAACACGCAGGTGCTGCATGCCGAGATCGCCTCCGGCGTGACCCCGTTCAACCGCGCGCTGCAGCAGGGCGACGCGGTGCAGCAGCACTGGGGCAGCGGCACGCCACACGCGCTCGCCGCGCTGGACCACGTGGTGAACCAGCAGGCGCAGATCATCGCCTATGTCGACGACTACAAGATGATGATCTTCACCACCCTGCCCTCGCTCCTGCTGCTGTTCCTGATGCGCCGCCCGCAACGCGCCGCCAAGGCCGACCCAGCCCACGCCGCGATGGACTGACGCCGCCTGCCCGCCCGCGTCGGTGGGCACGCTCCGCCGTCCCCGGCGGGCACGGCCCGCCCGTCACCCGGGGGCAGGGTCCGCCCGTCACCCGCGGGCAGGGTCCGCCCGTCACCCGGGGGCACGCTCCGCCCGTCCCCGGCGGGTACGGTCCGCCCGTCACCCGGGGGCAGGGCTGCTCCGTCATCCGCGGGCCTCGACCCGCGGATCCCCACCGGTCCTCACGGTGCCCGGAGGGGTCGCCGGATCGAGCTCGGCCACGACGATGAGGGACGCCGCTGCCCCCTGCTGACGTCGCGGAACGCCGCCCGCCAACCGCCGCAAACGGATCGTTCGCTCACGAACGCTTGTGAGAGCGCGATGGGACGGCTATCGAATCCGTTACAAACGGATCGGAACGTCGATGGTGTCGCAGAACCACCCGCCCGCGCGCGGATGCCGCACGCCCGCGGCACGCGCCCGCCCCGCCCGCGCGCTTGCCGCCCCCCTCGCGCTCGCGGCCACGCTGACCATCGCCGTTCCGTCCATCCCCGCTCGGGCCGACCAGACCTTCGGCGTGGTGGGCGATTTCGGCTCCACCGCCTCGCCTCCGGAGGTGCCCGTCATCGCACAGGCCGCGACCGGGGTGGCCGCGGCGCTCACCGGGAAAGGCCCCGCCTACATCCTGGGCCTGGGCGACCTGATCTACGGCCCGGCGGAGCTGGCGGGTTCGCCGTTCGCCGGCAACAAGATGCCGTTCACCCTCAGCCCCGCCCCGGCCGGGTATTACACGACGGCGATTGGCAGCCTGTACGGCCCCTACATGCAGCAGAGCGCCACCGTGCCCAATGGCGGCGCCACCACGCGGTTCTTCCCCGCGATCGGCGACCACGACTGGTGGCACGAGCAGGTACAGGTCAACGCCGAGACGGGCCAGCCGCTCAGCTACCCGACCTATCCGTACAGCACGAGCTACGGAATCGGTCCCGGCCTTTCCAATCCCAACGGCTTCTACACCGCGGCCCAGGCCGCCGCGGCGCAGGTATTGACGCTCGCCGCCAACATCGAGGCGAACGCCGCCACCTTGGGCCAGCTCTTCCCCGGCGCCGTCGAGCACAGCCTGGTGGTGTTCGGCGCGCCCAACACGCCGGTCGGCGCCGACAACTACGAGACCTACTTCGCGGCCCTCGCCACCCCACCCAACGCGCAGAGCCCGTCCGGCTCGCTCCGCTGGTACGACACGCAGCAGGGCAGCGGGCCCGGCTCGGTGCACGTCTTCTCGCTGTCCAACGATCCGAACGAGGTGCTGCAGGGCGGCCTCGCCACGATCGACATGCAGAACGCCGGGAGTTCGGCGACGAACCTCGCCGCCTCGCCGCAGGGCCAGTGGTTCAGCCGCGCGCTCGCCGCCTCCACCGCGACGTGGAACATCGTGGAGATGCACCAGCCGGTCGCCACCAGCTCCGCGCCCGAGGAAGGGCCCAGCCACAGCGACGGCGACGGCCATCTCGCCACCAGCTACATGCAGTGGTTCGACGGCGGGAAGGTCGACCTCGTGCTCGCGGGCCACGTGCACGGCTACGAGCGGCTGTACAACGACGGCGTCGCCTACATCGTCAACGGCGCAGGCGGCACCTACGAGACCTTCGCGCGGTTCTGCAGCCAGCCCGGCGCGCCGCCCAGTTGCGGCCTGACCTACCAGGTCACCCCGCAATTCGCGGGCGGCGGCAGCACGACGTGGTCCAACACGACGATGCTGTCGCTCAGCCAGGTCCAGGTCGCCAACACGTACGGCTACCAGATCATCAACGTGAACAGCGCCAACAACTGGCTGGAGAGCCAGTTCTGGGCGTCGGCCAATCCCGCGGGCGTCGGCGGCGTCGACCCGCAATGGACGCTGGTGGACGACTTTTTCATCGTGAAGAACGGCGTGCTGCAGCCGGCGCAGATCGCCAGCGCGACCGGCGTGCAGCTCAGCATCCCGTACGGCGCAACGACGGGCGGCGGCATCCTCGACACGCAGGGCCAGACGCTCACGCTGAACGCCACCATCACCGGCCAGGGACAGCTCGTGGTGACCGGGGGCGGCACGCTCATCCTCGGCCAGCCGCAATCCCTGTCGCTGTTCCCCTCCCAGGATCTCGCGAGCCTGCCGTCGGTCGAGTCGAACCTGCCCTTCGCCTGGATCACCAACCCGGCCAACAGCTATGCGGGCGGCACGGTCGTGACCGGCGGCGCGACGCTGTCGATCGCGCGCGATGCGTTGTTGGGCGCCCCGTCCGGCGGCCTCACGCTGCAGCAGGGCACGCTGCAGACGACGGCGACGCTCACCTCCGCGCGCAGCATCACACTCGGCGCCGGCGGCGGCACGGTCCAGACCCTGGCCGACACGACGCTGTCCGGCGCGATCGGTGGGCCGGGCGGCCTCGTGAAGACCGGCGCCGCGACCCTGACCCTCACCGGCCCGCTCAGCTACACGGGCGGGACCGCGGTGCAGCAGGGGCTGCTCGCCGCCACCTCGCCGCTGGTGGGCGCGCTGTCCGTCGCGCAGGGCGCGGGGGTGAACGCGACCGTCGTGGTGCCGGCCGGGGCGGGCTTCGCCAATGCCGGCCTGATCCAGGGCGCCGTGACGATCGCCGGCAGCGGCATCAACACGGGGATCCTACCGGGCACCGTGCAGGTCGCCGCAGGGGGTGCCCTGACCAATGCCGGGAGCCTCGGCAGCACCACCACGGTCGCCGGCCAGCTCGCCAATGCGGGGATGATCACCGGACCGGTCGGCGTCCTCGGCGGCGGCACCTTGAGCAACACCGGCACGATGAGCGGCGCCACGACCGTGTCCGGCCAACTCGGCAACACCGGAGTGATCACCGCCCCGGTCGACGTCCTGAGCGGCGGCGCGTTCGCCAACACCGGCACCCTCACCGGAGCACTCACCCAGGCCGCCGGCGGCACGGTGGTCAACAACGGCCTCGTCACCGGGCCGGTGATCGCCAACGGCCTGCTCTCGGGCAATGGCCGCTACGGCAGCAGCCTGACGATCGGCGGCACCGTCGCGCCGGGCAACTCGATCGGCACGATCGCCGCCGCCGGCCCGGTCACCTTCACCCAGGGCGCGACCTACGCGGCCGAACTCGGCGCGCCGGGGCGGAGCGACCGGATCACCACCGGCGCCACCGCGACCCTCGGGGACGCCACGCTGCTGCTGATCCCGGCGGCAGGCACCACGCCGGCCCTGGGCAGCTACACGATCCTGCAGGCCGCGGGCGGCATCGCCGGCCAATTCGGCAGCGTCAGCGGCCCCTACGGCGCCGCCTACCCGTTCCTGGCCGCCAGCCTCGCCTATGGCGCGAACGCGGTCGGCGTGACGATCGGGCGCGGCGCCAGCTTCGCCTCGGCCGGGCAGACCACCAACCAGGTCCGCGCCGGCGGTGCCGTGGACGCGCTGCCAGACGCCGATCCGCTGGTGCCGCCGCTCGTGCTGCTGGATTACCAGACCGCCCCCGCCGCGCTCACGAGCCTGTCCGCCTCGATCTACGGCTCGCTGCAGACGGCGCTGCAGCAGCAATCCTTCTACCTGCGCGACACGCTGGACGCGCGGCTGCGCCAGGCCTTCGCGCCGGGACCGGTCGCCGGCGGGCCGGACAGCCAGGCCGCCGCCCCAGGCTCCCGCGCGACCGTGTGGCAGCAGGCGCTGGGGGCCTGGGGGTCCACCGGCAGCGATGGCAATGCCAGCAGCCTGAACCGCTCGATCGGCGGCTATCTGATCGGCGTCGACGCCATGCTGGGCGAGGACTGGCGCGCGGGCCTCGTCACCGGGTTCGACCGGTCCTTCCTGAACACCGACGGGGGCGCCAGCAACGGCGACGCCACCACCGCGCATTTCGGCGCCTATGGCGGCCGCCGCTTCGGCGCGGTCGGGCTCTCGCTGGGGGCGAGCTACAGCTACCACGACATCTCGACCAGCCGCGTCGTGCAGTTCCCCGGGTTCAGCGACGCCGACCGCGCCACGCTGCACGGTTCGACTGCGCAGGCCTTCGTCGACCTGCATCTCGACCGCCCGCTCGCCGGCGGGGTGGTCCAGCCCTTCGCCCAGCTCGCGGTCGTGCGCGTCTCGACTTCGAGCTTCGGGGAGGCCGGTGGCGCCGCGGCGGTCACCGGCAGCGGGGCGGTGCAGTCCAACGGCTATTCCACCCTCGGTGCCCGCGGCAGCCTGCCGCTGGAGATTGCCGGCGCCGTGCTGACGCTCGACGCCTCGGTCGGGTGGCAGCACACGATCGGCAACACCGTGCCGCAGACCGGTCTCGCGCTGGCGGGCGTCGGCTTCGCCACCAACGGCGTCGCCCTGCAGACCGACCAGGCGGTGCTGGGGTTCGGCGTGCAGGCGGCGATCGCGCCGAATGTCGGGCTGGGCCTGCGCTATGGCGGACAGTTCGGCGGACGCGCGCAGGACAACGCCGTCGCGGGCTCGCTCGTCCTGCGGTTCTGAGCGCGGCCGGGTGCCGGATCCCCTGCTCCAATCCGGCGCGAGAGCGAAATCGAGCCGGAAATGCTCTAGACCTCCGGCCCGCCATGCCCGTCGGTGTGCAGGCAATTGGCGTGGCTGTGGTCCGCCAGCACCTCGATCACCCGGCAATCGGCCACCCGCCCCTGGCCGCAATCGGCGACCATGCGCGCGAGTTCCGCCTCCAGCGCCCGGAGCCGCGCGATGCGCCCGCGCACGGCGGTCAGGTGCCCCCGCGCGATCCGGTCCGCCTCGGCACAGGAATGCTCCGGCGCATCCGTCAGGCGCAGCAGGGCGCGGACGTCGTCCAGCGGGAAGCCCAGCTCGCGGGCGTGCCGGATGAAGGCCAGCCGGTCCAGATGCGCCCGCGTGTAGACGCGGCGCCCCCCGGCCGTCCGCGCCGGCTGCGGCATGAGCTGGTTCCGTTCGTACCAGCGGATCGTCTCCACCTTCGTGCCGGTCCGGCGCGCCAGGTCGCCGATCGCGTATTCCGCCGCCTCCATCACCCGCTCCCGCTCCTGTAGACGCTGCAGGTACCTCATGTCGGCTGGCGCGCGGCGCGGATCAAGCGAGCCCGCGCGGATCGGGCTTGCTCCTGTAGTGGCTACACGTTGCAAGACGCCCCGCAGAGGCACGCGGCTCACGTGCCGGACGCGACGCGGCAGATGCAGGAGACGATCGACATGCCCGAGACCCTGGAGCGCGACACGGCGGGCCACACACGGAGCTGGCGGGTCGGCGGCATGGATTGCGCCGCCTGCGTCGCCAAGGTCGAGAAGGCGGTGTCCCGCCTGCCCGACATCCAGGACGTCCAGGTGAACCTGATGGCCGAGACGATGACGGTCCGCTTCGGCACCGGCGCCGACGCCGCCCGCATCGAGAAGACCGTCGCGGCACTCGGCTATACGGTCACGGCGCGCGCGAAAGCGGACGGCGCGAACGCGGGCGGAGCGGGGCGGACGGAGGAACGCGCGTGCTGCGCGGGGCACGATCACGCGGGGCACGCGCACGCGGACCATGCTCATGCGGGCCACGACCACGCGGGCCACGACCACACGGGCCACGACCACACGCATCAGGGCTGCGACGGCCACGGCCACCAGGAGCACGCCCACGCACATGCGGGGCACCAGCACGCCCACGGCGCGGCCGAGGAAGCCGAGGCCCGCGCCGGCACCCCCTGGTGGCGCACCGCCAAGGCGCGCCTCATCGTGCTCCTCGCCCTGCTGGTGGGCGCCGCCTGGGGACTCGCCCACCTGTTCCCCGCCGCGGCCTACTGGCTCTACCTCGCGGCGACGCTCGTCGCCGTCGTGCCCTTCGGCCGCCGCGCCCTGGCGATGGCCCGCGCCGGCTCCCCCTTCTCCATCGAAACCCTCATGGTCGTCGCCGCGCTCGGGGCCGTCGTGATCGGCGCGGCGGAGGAGGCGGCGATCGTCGTGCTGCTGTTCGCCCTGGGCGAGCTGCTGGAGAACGTCGCCGCCGGACAGGCCCGCGCCGGGATCAAGGCGCTCGCCGACCTCATGCCCCGCACCGCCCGCGTGGAGCGCGGCGAAACCGTGCAGGAGGTGCCGGCCGAGCGGTTGCGCCTGGACGAGGTGGTGCAGGTCCGACCCGGGGACCGCATCCCCTGCGACGGGCTGGTGCTGACCGGTGAGTCCGCGGTGGACGAGAGCCCGGTGACCGGGGAGAGCGTGCCGGTCGCCCGCGGCCCCGGCGACCAGGTCGTGGCCGGGTCCGTCAACACCGCCGCGGTGCTGCGCGTGCGGGTCACGGCGACGGCCGCGGACAACACGATCAGCCGGATCGTCCGCATGGTGGAGGACGCGACGGCGAGCCGCGCGCCCACGCAGCGCTTCATCGAGGCATTCAGCGCCTGGTGGACGCCGGGAGCGATGATCGTGGCGGGCCTCGTGATCCTCGTGCCCCCGCTGCTCTTCGGCGGGGCGTGGGAGACGTGGATCTATCGCGGCCTGGCCGTGCTGCTGATCGCCTGCCCCTGCGCGCTGGTGATCTCCGTGCCTGCCGCGATGGCCTCCGGCCTGTCCGCCGGTGCGCGGCGCGGGCTGCTGGTGAAGGGCGGCGCGGCGCTGGAGGCGATCGGCAAGGCCAGGACCGTCGCCTTCGACAAGACCGGAACGCTGACCGAGGGCCGCCCGCGCGTGACCGACATCGTGCCGGCCGAGGGCGTGGAGGAGCCGACGCTGCTGCGCGCCGCCGCCGCGGTCGAGGCGGGCAGCGCCCATCCGCTCGCCCTCGCCGTGCTGGGTGAAGCCGAAACGCGCGGCATCCGGCCGCCGCCGGCCACCGAGGCAGGGGCGGTGCCGGGGAAGGCCGCGACCGCCCTGGTCGGCGGCGCGCGCGTCGCGGTCGGCAGCCCCGCCTACGCCGCCGAACAGGGCGTCGCGCTCGGCGTCCTCGCCAGCCGCATCCACGGCTTCGAGCAGGAGGGCAAGACCGCGATCGTCGTCCTGCGCGATGGGCAGGTCCTCGGCACGCTCGCCCTCCGCGACGAGCCGCGGGAGGATGCGAAGCGCGCGGTCGCCGCGCTCCAGGGCATGGGCGTCGGGTCGGTCATGCTCACCGGCGACAACGAACGCACGGGCCGTGCAATCGCCGGCAGCCTGGGCATGGACGTGCGCGCCGGCCTGCTGCCGCACGAGAAGCTGCGCGAGATCGAGGCGCTGAAGGCAAGCGGCGCCGTGGCGATGGTGGGCGACGGCATCAACGACGCCCCGGCCCTCGCCGCGGCCAGCGTGGGAGTCGCGATGGGCGGCACGGCGGTGGCGCTCGAGACCGCGGATGCGGCGCTCCTGCGGGAACGCGTGGGCGGGATCGCCGAACTCGTCGCGCTGTCGCGTGCGACGCTGGCCAACGTGAAGCAGAACGTCGCGGCCGCGGTGGGGCTGAAGGCGATTTTCCTGGTCACGACGCTGGCCGGCATCACCGGCCTGTGGCCCGCGATCATGGCCGATACCGGGGCGACCGTGCTGGTGACCCTCAATGCCCTGCGACTGCTGCGCTGGCGCGGCCAGAGCCTGTCCGACACGGTCTGACCCCTCGCTTGATCGCGTGATCCATGGCGCCGGCGATCGCGCGCCCGCCGATCAGGCGCCCGACGGCTAGGCTCTGGCAGCGAGCAGCCGCGTCCGCCGCTTGCGCGGGGCCGGCTCCGCGACCGCGAGGGCGGTCTCCCGCGCCGCCTGCAGCGCCGCCCGCCAGTGCGCGGCGCGGCCGGCCAGCGTGCCCTCGGCCAGGAACGCGGCATGCGCCCCCTCCGCCAGCCGCCGCAGCCGATCGGGATCGCGGCGCAACCCGCTCAGCGCCGCGAACCAGGCCTGCGGGTCGGCCGGCAGCAACATCCCGCCCCGTCCATCTGCCAGCGAGCCGCGATACGGCGCCACGTCCGAGGCGAGCACCGCGAGGTCCAGCGCGGCGTAGTCCAGCGTCTTGATCGGCGACTTGCCCCGGTTGAACGGCGTGTCGCGCAAGGGTGCGAGCCCGACATCCCAGGCCGGCTGCGTCGTGATCCACTGCACGAAGCCCGGGTAGGACGCGGCGGGCACGACCGGCAGTCCCAGCCGGTTCACCCAGGGCGGCAGGTCGGGCTGTGCGGTGACGCCCAGCATGTCGATGGTCACGCGGTCGCCCAGCGTCGCCTTCAGCCGCTCGAGCCCCGGCTGGATCATCGCGAAATCATCGCCATGCGTGCCCGTGCCCATGCACAGGATCCGCAGCGGCGTGCCCGGCGGACGGGGCAGGCGCGGCGGGCGGGTCCAGATCCGCTCGTCGAGCGCGTTCGGCATCACCCGCGCGCCCGCCCGCACCGGCGCGATGGCGGCGGCGAGCGCCTCGGTCGACACCCAGACCTCGGTGGCGAGCCGCAGCATCCGCTCCACGACCCGCGCCTTGGGGCGCAGTTCCGTCGCGTCGGCATGGGCCGGCGGCACGTTCAGCAGGTCGTCGTCGAGATCGTAGACCAGCGCCGCCCCGGTCTCCCGCGCATGCTTCGCCAGCGCGTTCGCGGTCGCGAGGTCGGGCACGCCGTAGCGCTGGGTCAGGATCAGGTCGCAGCGATAGTCGAGCGCCTCCTCGGCCCTCGCGACCACAATGTCGAGGCCGCCGCCGATCGCCGGATGGTCGAGCGGCTGGAGCAGGCGGATATAGGCGCAGGGGCTGATCACCCGGCCGTCCAGCCGCTCCGGGATCACCACCACGCTGGTCCGGCTTGGCTCGCGCAGGTCGCGCAGGCCGCGTGGCGCGCCGGGCGCGGCGAGATAGGCGGTGGCGTAGAAATCCGCCGCCGGCGCGCGCGGGGCGGTGGCCGCGCCGCGTTGCGCCTTGAGCGCGCCGCGCACCTGGCCGAACAGGGCGAGCCAGTCCTCGGTCGTGCTGCGCGGATCCGCGAGCCAGGTGAGCGGGCGGTCGGCCAGGCGTTCGGGGAATGCGCCGATCGCCGTTGCCACCACCGGCAGCCCGGCCGCCAGCGCGGCGCTCAGCGTGTAGCTGAACGTCTCCGGCCAGGTGGCGGGGAACCACACGACATGGGGCTTGAGCCGCGCGAGCAGCGCCGGGAGCTCCGCCTCCTGGTACGGACCGGTCGGGTGCAGCAGGGCCTCGGCGTCGCCGGGAAAATCCTGTTCCACCGATCCGATCAGGTCGATGCGCAGCTCCCCGGGATCGGCGGTCTCCGCCACCGCCGCGACCGCGTGCGCGCCCTTGTGGTTGGCGAGCACGCCCAGCACGGCCACGCGCAGCGGCCCGCGCAGCGGCGGCGCCGCGACCCGCCACTCTGTCTCCGCGACCGGCTCGTGCGGCGCGACGATCGCGCGTGCGCCGATGCCATGGCGGACCAGGCGCTGCCGCGTATCCTCGCTGGGGCAGAGCACCCGGTCGGCTTCCAGGAACATCCAGGCCTGCTCGCGCCGCCAGGCCAGGATCTCCCGCGCGCCCTGCGAGGGCCGGCCGGCGATGCAGGCATTGCAGGTCGCGGGGCCCGGCTCGCCGCAATGCGGCTGGTCGGGCCAGGGCAGCAGGTTCACCTGCGGGCAGAGCGCATAGTAGTCGTGCACGGTGACGTCGAAGGGCACACCGAGCCGATGGATGAGGCGGCGGAGGTCGAGGTCGACGCCCATGGTGTGGTGGATGTGGACCCGCGCGACCCCGGCATGCTCGAGCAGCAGCAGCAGTTCGTCTGCGCGGTCGCGCGGCAGGGTGAGGCGGGGATGCCCCTCGATCGCCGGCACCGACAACTCGGTGCCGCGCGCGGTCGCCGCAAGCAGCAGGCAGTGCGCGCGGCCGGCGAGGCGCGCGACCAGATGCTGCACGTGACGGCTCACGCCGCCGCCAAGGTCATGAACGACGAACAGCAGCTTGGGCAGGCGCGACGCGCCGAACAGGCCCAGCGTGACCGCAAAGCGGAAGGGGCCGACCTCGTCCAGCGAGACATGGCGTTGGACGAGGTCGTCGTAGTCCGGGTAGCGCTGGCAGACCAACGCGCTGCTCTTGGCGGCCAGCGCGCCGCCTTCCGGGCCGAAGCTGACATTGCCCTCATGGAAGACGAAGAGGTCGCAGGCCAGCCGGTTCTCCCACCCGCGCGCGCGGGCGCGCATGCAGAAATCGTTCTCCTCGCCATAGCCGCGGCCGAACCGCTTCTCGTCGAAGCCGCCGAGCGCCGTCAGGGCGTCGCGGCGGATATACATGCAGAACCCGACCGTGGTCGGCACGGCGATGCTGCGGCCGGCATTCACCGTGCGGCAGGCATCGTCCACCTCCCGCAGCGACAGGCCGAACGGGATCGGGCCGCCTTCCTCGCGCGGATAGCTGCAGATCGTCGCGTTGTTCGAGAACGGCGAGACGGAGGCGATGCGCGGGCCGGCATAGGCCTGGGCGGCGAGGCGGACCAGCCAGCCGGGCGGCACCTCGGTGTCGCTGTTCAGCAGCACCACGTCATGATCGCCGGCCGAGACCATGCCGCGATTGGCCGACGCGACGAAGCCGAGGTTCTGCATGTTGCGGACCAGGAAGATCCGCCGCGAAGCGGCCAGCTCGTCGAGCCAGGCCGACAATTCGGGTTCGGGTGAGTGATCGTCGATCACGATGATCCGGCCGGGCGGCCGATCAGGATCCGCGAACACCGCATTCAGGCAGCGCTGCGTCTCGGCCAGGCCCTTGTAGACCGGCACGACGACGTCGACGGACACGCCGCGCGGCATGCGGACCGGATGCGGGGCGACCGGCAGGTAGTCGGCGATGGTGATCGCCTGTTCGGTGGGCCAGCCCGCCCGTTCCCCCACGCGCGAATGGTACAGCAGCGGGTTGGCCGCCGCCTCCGGATGCTGGTCCACGTACCAGGCGGCGTCGAAGCGCGGGTGCGGATTGCGGAGCTCCGCCGCGCCGATCTGCAGGTAATGCACCAGGGGATTGGCGGAACCGGCGGAGACGTCGGGGTAGCGGGACTGGTACCAGAGGGAGTCGAACCAGCGGTTCGGGTCGCGGCCCTCGGCCAGCCCGTGATGCACGAAATGGTGCAGCGGATCGGCCCCCGACCCGGCCACGTCGGCGTAGCGCTCGCAATACCATTCGGCATCGAAGAAGCCGGCGAAGGCTTGCGCAAACATCGCGGCGCCCGACTTCCCGGGCGGGTCTCCTGGCGGCATCAGAGTCCCTTCCGCTGGCGCGGCGGCTGGAATGAGGCATGCCGTCCGGCAGAGCGGCAGCTTCGCTCGTGGAACGGAATACGATGGTAGCGGAATCTCTCACGCAGGCGCAGCGTGTCAAGCAAAGACGACACCTATGGTAGCAAAGACGCGCCGAGATACACTCATTCGTTGAGAACCGCCTCAAATACCGAGATGCCGTCGCATCAGCGAAAAGGATCGGTCATGAACGACACCGTCGCGCAACATTACGCCCAGCCCGCGCTGCTCACACGCCTGCTCGACGCGCTCCGCGCCGCGGGCAAGGACATGGCGCGGTTGAGCATCGAGGATCTCGCTCCGATCGACGAGTTCCACTCGCGGCGCCGCCGCGCGACCGAGGAACTGGCCGCCTGGCTCGCTCCGACCCCGGGCATGCAGGTGGTCGATATCGGTTCGGGCCTGGGCGGGCCGGCGCGCTACCTGGCGCAGACATTCGGATGCACGGTCACCGGAGTGGACCTGACGCCCGATTTCGTCGCCACCGCCACGGGGCTGACGGAAGCGGTCGGCCTGCAGGATCGCGTGCGGTTCCAGGTGGGATCGGCGGTGTCCCTGCCCTTCCCGGACGCGAGCTTCGACGCCGCGTGGTCGCAGAACGTCGCGATGAACATCGCCGATCGCGCTGCCTACTATGCAGAGGCGTTCCGCGTGCTGCGCCCCGGCGGCCGGCTCGCGATCCAGGACGTCGCTACCGGGACGGGCGCGCCGCTCGATTTCCCCGTCATGTGGGCGGACCGGCCGGAGATCAGCTTCCTGCGCACGCCGGAGGACACGCGCCGCCTGCTCGAGAGCGCCGGGTTCCGGGTGGCGCAGTGGGCGGATACGTCCGAGTTGTCGCTTGCCGAGAGCGCTGCCGAACGGGCGCGGGCTCGCGCCGGCGAGGCGCCGCCCGCCCTCGGCCTGCATCTGGTGATGGGACCGAGCTTCCGGGACCGGCTGCGCAATGCGCAGCGCGCGATGGAGGATGGGCGATTGCGGCTGATCGCGGCCCTGCTGGTCAAGCCGGGCTGATCGGCCGCCCCGCCCCGCACGACCCGCGGCGCTGGCCGACAGGTGGCCGGCGCGCTGGCCGGCGCGGGGCCGGCATGGCACGCTTCCCGGAAAGGCCATGCGCCGCAACGGGAGAGGAACACGCCATGTCCGACGTCACCACGGAACTGGGCCTGCTGTCGGGTGTCCGCATCGTCGACCTGACGCAGTTCGAGGCCGGCCCCGCCTGCACCGAGGCCCTGGCCTGGCTGGGCGCCGAGGTCGTGAAGATCGAGAACCCGAAGCTGGGCGATCCCGGCCGGCGGCTGCGGGCGGGCCAGCCCGACGACGACCCGTATTACTTCCAGGTGTTCAACGCGAACAAGAAGTCGGTCACGGTGAACCTGAAATCGCCGCAGGGCCTCGCGTTGGTGAAGGACATGCTGCGCAAGGCCGACGTGGTGGTGGAGAACTTCGCGCCCGGCGCGATCGAGCGCCTGGGTCTCGGCTGGGACGTGGTGCAGGCGCTCAATCCCGGCATCATCTATGCGCAGGTGAAGGGGTTCGGTGAGGGCAGCCCGTACGAGAAGAACCTCGCGTTCGACATGATCGCGCAGGCCTGCGGCGGCACGTTCAGCGTGACCGGCGATCCGGACGGGCCGCCGACCCGGCCGGGCTTCTCGCTGGGCGACACCGGCACCGGCATGCTGCTCGCCATCACCATCCTGGGCGCGTTGTACGACCGGCAGCGCAGCGGGAAGGGGCGGCGGCTGCAGGTCGCGATGCAGGATGCGATGCTGCACTACATGCGCATCAACTTCGCCACCCAGGCGTTCACCGGCAAGCCGGCGCAGCGCGGCGGCAGCAAGGTGGTGGGCATCAACAACGCGCCGATGGGGCTGTATCCCTGCGCGCCCGGCGGCCCGAACGACTGGGTCTACATCATGACCAGCCGCGCGAACCCCGAACATTGGGGCCGGTTGCTCACGCTGGTCGGGCGGGAGGACCTGGTCGGCGATGCGCGCTACGCCACGCCCGCGGACCGGCTCGCGCGCGAGGCCGAGGTGGACGAGATCATCGCGACCTGGACCCGCCGGCACACGAAGCAGGAGGCGATGCGCGCGATCGGCGCCGTGGGCGTGCCCGCCGGCGCGGTGTTCGACACGTTGGAGCTGCACGACGAGCCCAGCTTCGAGCAGCGCGGCATCATGCAGGTGATGCAGCATCCGCAGTACCGGCCCTTCAAGATGCCGGCCTGGCCGGTGTGGGTGGACGGCAAGGCGGCGCGCGTCGGGGCCTCCCCGATGCTGGGCGAGCACACCGACGGCGTGCTCGTGCAATGGATCGGGCTGAGCGAGGCCGACGTCGCCGACCTGCGCGCGGCCGGCGCCATCGGGTAGGGCGCGGCCGGCGCGATCGCGTCGCGCGCGGCAGGCGATCGGGTCGCGCGCGGCCGTCAGTGTCCCAGCGCCGCCTGCTCGTCGGACCAGCCGGGCGGCACGCCCGTCATGTCGGGCAACTGGTGGGCGATGCCCTTGTGGCAGTCGATGCAGGTTCGCTGCCCGGTCAGCAGGTAGCGGCTGTGCAGCGTCGCCGCACGCGGCGCCTGCTTCGTCAGGTCCATCGCCACGGCGCTGTGGCAGTTGCGGCATTCCAGGCTGTCGTTCGCCTTCAGCCGCGCCCATTCATGGCCGGCGAGCTCACGCCGTTTCGCGAGAAACTTCTCGCGCGTGTCGATGGTGCCGAAGATCGCGCCCCACACTTCCTTCGAGGCCTGCATCTTGCGGGCGATCTTGTAGGTCCAGTCGTGCGGCACGTGGCAGTCCGCGCATTTCGCCCGCACGCCGGAGCGGTTCGAGAAATGCACCGTCTGCGCGAGCTCCGGATACACGTTGTCCCGCATCTCATGGCAGCTCACACAGAACTGCTCGGTGTTCGCGTATTCGAGCGCGGTGTTGAAGCCGCCCCAGAACACCACGCCGGCGATGAACCCGCCCAGGGTGAGGAAGCCGAGACTGAGCCCGGTGGCCGGGCGACGGATGATGCCCCACACGCACAGGGCGACGGACCAGATGCGTCGCATCGGATCACTTCCCGCCGGTCGAGAGCGAGTCACGGAACGTGTTCTGCACCAGCGGCGGCGCGTCGGCCTGCGGCACGTGGCAGGCGGTGCAGAAGTAGCGTCGCGGCGTGACGTCGATCAGAACCTGGCCGTCGCGGTCCATGAAGTGCGTAACCGAGATCATCGGCGCGCCGGATCCCGGCGTGAACTGGCGGGCGTGGCAGCTCAGGCAGCGATTGGTGTTGAGCGTGAGCTGGTAGCCGTCGATCGCATGCGGGATGACGGGCGGCTGCTCCGGGTAGTTGCGCATCTGCCGCACGTCGTTGGTCACCATGGGCGGCACCGGCGGCGCCTTCATGGGCTGCGTCGGCGGCGTGTTGCCCGAGAGGCGCGGCGTGTCAGTCAGGACTTGGGCGTGCGCCGGGATGGCGAGGCAGAGAAGGAGGGCGAAAAGGGCCAGCAGGGTGAGGCGCCGCGCCCCCGCTCCATCTGTCATGGCCGGGCTTGTACCGGCCATCCACGGCTTCCTGCGCAAACGTGAGAACATCCGTGGATGGCCGGGCCAAGCCCGGCCATGACAGATGGGAGCGGGCCAAGCCCGGCCATGACACCAGGGTGTGGGCGCGGGCGCGTCACGATACGCGGACGCGGGCTCGCCGCGGGCGGCAGGGGCGGTCCGGTCCATCACGCCACCACCGGCACGATCTTCACCGCGCATTTCTTGAAGTCCGTCTGCTTGCTGATCGGGTCGGTGGCGTCGAGCGTCACCTGGTTGATGAGCTGGCTCGCGTCGAACCACGGGACGAAGACCACGCCGGGCGGCATGCGGTTGCGGCCGCGGATCTCGATGCGGCTGCGGATCAGGCCGCGGCGGGAGATCACCTCGACCTCCGCGCCCTGGTTGATGCCGAGCCGGCGGGCGTCGAGCGGGTTCATGAAGACGCGGGCGCCCGGGAAGGCGCGATACAGTTCGGGCACGCGCATCGTCATGGAGCCGGAATGCCAGTGCTCCAGCACGCGGCCCGTGACGAGCCAGAAGCCGTATTCCGCATCGGGGCTCTCAGCCGGCGGCTCGTACGGCGCGGTCAGGATCACCGCTCGGCCGTCGGGGCGGCCGTAGAAGCGGAGGCCCTGACCAGGCTTGACGTAGGGATCGAACTCCTCCCGATACCGCCAGCGGGTTTCCTTGCCGTCGACCACCGGCCACCGCAGTCCGCGCACCTGGTGGTAGGTGTCGAACGGCGCCAGGTCATGACCGTGGCCGCGCCCGAAGCTCGCGTATTCCTCGAACAGGCCCTTCTGCAGGTAGAAGCCGAGACGCTGCGAGTCGTCACAGGCGTAACCACTCTCGATCTCGGTGAGCGGGAACCGGTCCACGGTGCCGTTCCGGAACAGCACCTCGTACAGCGTCTTGCCGCGGAAGCGCGGGTGCGCGGCAAGCGTCTCGGCGGGCCAGACCTCGTCGGTGGTGAACCGCTTGCTGAACTCCACGAGCTGCCAGACGTCCGACCGCGCCTCCCCCGGCGGGGTGACGAGCTGGTGCCAGAAATGCGTGCGGCGTTCGGCGTTGCCGTACGCGCCTTCCTTCTCGACCCACATCGCGGACGGCAGGATCAGGTCGGCGGCCTTCGCGGTCACGGTGGGATAGGCGTCGGAGACGACGATGAAGTTGTCGGGGTTGCGGTAGCCGCGCCAGGTCTCGTTGGCGCTGTTGGGCGCCGCCTGCAGGTTGTTGTTCACCTGCACCCAGAGGAAGTTGAGCTTGCCGTCCTTCAGCATCCGGTCCTGCTGCACGGCGTGATAGCCGGGCACGGGATTGAGGAAGCCGTCCGGCAGTCCCCACAGCTCCTCGGTATGCTTCCGGTGCGCGGGGTTGGTGACCACCATGTCGGCCGGCAGGCGGTGGGAGAAGGTGCCGACCTCCCGCGCGGTGCCGCAGGCCGAGGGCTGGCCGGTGAGCGAGAACGGCCCGTTTCCCGGCTCGCTGATCTTTCCGGTCAGCAGGTGCAGGTTGTAGCAGAGCTGGTTGGCCCAGACGCCGCGGACATGCTGGTTGAAGCCCATCGTCCACAACGAGACGACCTTGCGCTTCGGATCGGCGTAGAGCTCCGCCAGCGCGTGCAGCTGGTTCGGCTCCACCCCGCTCAGCGCGGCCACCTTCTCCAGCGTGTAGTCGGACACGAAGGCGGCGTAGCTGTCGAAGTCGGTCGGCGTCGTGGCCGCCGGATCCTTCGCACCGGTGGCGCGCTTCTCCCGCGGGTCGTCGGGCCGCAGCCCGTAGCCGATATCCGTCTGCGCCTTCAGGAACAGCGTGTGCTCGCGCACGAACGCCTTGTTCACGCGGCCGGTGGTGATGATGTGGTTCGCGACGTAGTTGAGGATCGCGAGGTCGGTGCCCGGCTTGAACACGATCGGGATGTCGGCGAGGTCCGAACTGCGATGCGTGAAGGTCGACAGCACCGCCACCTTGCAGTCCGGCGTCGAGAGCCGGCGGTCGGTGATGCGCGTCCACAGGATCGGGTGCATCTCCGCCATGTTCGAGCCCCACAGCACGAACGCGTCGGCCTGCTCGAAATCGTCGTAGCAGCCCATCGGCTCGTCCATGCCGAAGGTGCGCATGAAGGCGAAGGCGGCCGAGGCCATGCAGTGCCGCGCGTTCGGGTCGAGGTTGTTGGAGCGGAACCCGGCGCGCATCAGCTTGGTCGCGGCATAGCCTTCCCAGATCGTCCATTGGCCGGAGCCGAACATCCCGATCCCGGTCGGCCCCTTCTCCTTCAGGATGCGCTTGACCTGGGCGGCCATGACGTCGAACGCCTCGTCCCAGGAGACCGGCTCGAACGCGCCGTCCTTGGCATAGACCCCGTCACGCTTCCTCAGCAGCGGCGTGGTGAGCCGGTCGGCGCCGTACATGATCTTCGAGAGGAAATAGCCCTTCACGCAGTTGAGGCCGCGATTGACCTCGGCCAGCGTGTCGCCGTGCGTCGCGACGACGCGGTCGTCCTTCACGCCGACCATGACGCCGCAGCCGGTGCCGCAGAAGCGGCAGGGCGCCTTCGACCACTTGATCTCCAGCGCCGCGCGCCCGCCCGTGACGGGCTGCGCCGTGGCGGGCAGCGCGACGCCGGCGGCGGCGGCGGCGATCGCGGCGGCCTGCGCCTTGATGAGGTCGCGTCGGGCGAGGGTCATGCGGCATCCATCGGTTCGAGTGCTTGTTCGAAGACCAAGGCCGCGGCCTGCGTCCCGGGCAGCGCGGCGATCGCATCCAGCCGGTCCGCGAGGGCCCGCGCATCGGGCCCCTCCATCACGACGACGATGCGGCTGCCGGACACGGCGTGGATCTCGGTCTGGGGCAGCGTGGCGATCCGGGCGGCCAGGGCGGCTGCCTCCGCGGGACGCACCGACACGACGGCCGAGGCGACGTGCCCCGCGCCATGCGCAGCGGTCCGCCCCCTCGCGGCCGGCCCGTCGGCGACCGGCTGACCGGCACCGGAGTCGGTCGGCCCCGGATCAGTGGCCATGACCGCCGCTCCCGTAGCTGGGCGGCCCATAGACCTGCTGGCTCATCCAGACCGCGAAGCCGTACGCGCCGACGAAGCCCACCGTCAGCACGGGCCAGGCGAACACCGCCAGCAGCAGGAAGACGAACAGTTCCTGGCGGCGGACCGCACTGCCGCTCGTGGCACCGGTCGCGCGGGGCGGATCGCTCTGCATCGGTCGGGGGCTCCTGCCGTTCCGATGGCAGTAATAGGCATGGAGAATGCTTGTTTGCGTTGATCCAAATCAACGGCGCCGGCCGAAGGGTCCGTGATTTACGGGGGCGCGGCGGGCAGGTATGTTCCCGGACATGTCCCGCCACGTCGTCAATCACACGCCGATTATGAAGCGTCCCTTCGGGGCTGCTTCGGCGTGCGCGCGGTGACCGGCCCGACATAGCGCACCCCGAAAGCCCCGCCGGAGACGGTTCGGGGCTTTTCTTATTCCGACCCGTTCCCCCCGGCCCTGTCAGAGGAACGGAGTCCCATGAGTACCCAGCCCCCCTCCCCCGACCCGTCAGCCCTCGCACCGTTCGGTCCCAGACGGTCCGACACCAGACCGTCCGGCACCAGACCGTCCGGGGGCGGATCGCCCGCGGGCGGTCCGTCCGCCGCGACCGCCTCCGCCGCCAGGGCGCCGCGCGTGGGGATCGTCGGCGCCACGGGCGCGGTCGGCGGCGAGTTGCTGCTCTGCCTCGAGCAGCGGCGCTTCCCGCTGTCCTGCCTGCGCCTGTTCGCCTCCCCGCGCTCCGCCGGCCGCTCCCTGCTGTTCCGGCAGGAGCCGGTGAAGGTCGAGGCGCTGACCGAGGCCGCGCTCGCCGAACTCGACATCGTGCTGTTCTCGGCCGGCAGCGCGACGTCGCGCCAGTTCGCGCCGGTGGCGGTTCGGCATGGCGCGGTGGTGGTGGACAACTCCTCGGCCTTCCGCATGGAGCCGGACGTGCCGCTGGTGGTGCCGGAGGTGAACGCCGCGGATATCGGCACACATCGCGGGGTGATCGCCAATCCGAACTGCGTGGCGATCGTCGCGTCGGTGCCGCTCTGGCCGCTGCACCGGGTGAACCCGATCCGGCGGGTGATCGCCGCGACCTACCAGGCGGCGTCGGGGGCCGGGGCGGCGGCCATGGAGGAGCTTCGCGAGAGCACCGAGGCGTATCTGGAGGGTCGCGACTATCCGGCGCGCGTGCTCGCGCACCCTTATGCGTTCAACCTGTTCAGCCACGACACGCAGGTCGATCCGGCGACCGGCTACAATGACGAGGAGACCAAGGTCATCCGCGAGATGCGGAAGATCATGGGCGAGCCGGAGCTGCGCATCGGCGTGACCTGCATCCGCGTGCCGGTCCTGCGCGCGCACTCCATCGCCCTGACGGTGGAATTCGCCGACCCGATCACGCCGGATGCGGTGCGGGCGCGGCTGGCGACCGCGCCGGGGGTGCGGCTGGTCGACGACGTGGCGCACAATCATTTCCCGATGCCGCGCGAGGCATCGGGGCAGGACGAGATCCTGGTGGGCCGGATCCGCCAGGACGTGAGCGATCCGAGCGGACGGTCGATCGCGTTGTTCGTGGCGGGGGATCAGTTGTTGAAGGGGGCGGCGCTGAACGCGGTGCAGATCGCGGAGAAGCTGGTGGTCTGACGGGGCCCGTCAGCCGGTGGGGCGATCGCCGCGCGCGAGGGCGGCGTCGGCCCACTGCTCCAGCCGCTCGCTCTGTGCGCGCAGACCGGCGATCTTGCCGTTCAGCGTGCCGAGGCTGCCCTGGTAGCCGTGCACGCTGCCGCGCAAGGTCTGCACCGAGGTCGAGAGGTCGGCGATCGCGCCGCGCCAGCCGGCCACCGCGGCGCGCTGCTCCGCGAGCGCGGCCTCGAGCTTGGCCAGCGCCTGCGCCAGCCGCTCCCGCCCGGCATCCCCGGCCGGATCGACGCCCGGATCCGCGGCCGGATCGGCGGCCGGCATCGCGCCGGTGGGCGCTTCGGCCTCACGGCCGCTCTCGGCCGCGATCGCACCGTCCCGCGGGCGGTCCGGCAGCTCGCCAGGCTGCGCCCCGGTCCGGGCTGCCGGCTGCCCGCCGCGGCGGGCAAGCGCGACGGCCGCCATGTCGGTGACCGTCCCCGATGGTTGCGCCGCATCGGCGGCCGCGGCAGGACGCTCCGCCCCCGGCCCCCGTCCGCTTGCCGGCGGTCGGGACGTGAACATGATGATCTGGGCGCTCGACGTGGCCGGCATCGCCTGCTCCAAAGGTCTTAACGATCCGTTAAGACCACCACAGCCCCGTCCGAAAAACCAGCATTTTCTCAGAATACGAGAGTATTCACCTACTAAGGAGACGACTCCGGGTGCTCCGACCGGCTCAGTCCTCGGGCGGCGCCACCACTGCCGGCACCGGCAGGGTGAAGCGGAAGATGGTCCCGCCCGCCGGGTTGGGTTCGGCCCACAGCCGCCCGCCATGCGCCTCCACGATGGTGCGGCAGACCGACAGGCCGATCCCCATCCCCTCGCGCTTGGTGGTCACGAAGGGCTGGAACAGTTGCGCCTCGATCGCCGGGGGAATGCCTGTGCCGGTGTCGGAGACCATCACCACGACCATGCTCTCGAACCGGCTCGCCTCGACCACCAGCCGCCGTTCGGCACTGCCTTCCATCGCCTCGACCGCATTGCGGATCAGGTTCAGCAGCACCTGCTGGATCTGCACCCGGTCCACCAGCACGGTGGGCAGGCCCGGTTCGGCGTGCAGGCTGACCGCGACGCCCCGCTCCTTCGCACCGACCAGGGCAAGCGCGCTCGCCTCCTCGATCAGCTTGGCCATCGCTTCCGGATGGCGTGCCACCTCGCCCCGGGCGACGAAGGCCCGCAGGCGGCGGATGATCTCCCCGCTGCGCAGCGTCTGTTGTGCCGCGAGCCCGATCGCCTGGCGGATGCGCCCGAGGTCCGGCGCGTCCCCGTCCAGGATGCGCTCCGCCGCGCGCAGGTAGTTCGTGGTCGCGGTCAGCGGCTGGTTCAGCTCGTGCGACAGCGCCGCCGCCATCTGCCCCATGGCGCGGAGGCGGGAGACGTGCAGCAAATCCTCCTGCAGCTCCTGCAGCCGCGCCTGGGTCTGCTGCCGTTCCGTGAGGTCGCGGACGAACCCGGTGAACAGGCGCGTGCCGTTCTGCCGCACCTCGCCGACCGAGAGTTCCATCGGGAACGTGCTGCCGTTCCGCCGCAGCCCGATGACGACGCGGCCGGTCCCGATGATCCGCCGCTCCCCGGTGGCGAGATAGCGCGCGAGATAGGCGTCGTGCTGCTCCCGATAGGGCGATGGCATCAGCATGCTGACGTTCTGGCCGCGCACCTCGGCGGCCGTGTAGCCGAACAGGCGTTCGGCGGCGGCGCTGAACGACAGGATCACGCCGGCCTGGTCGATGAGCACCATCGCATCCGGAACGGTGTCCAGGATGGATCTCAGCAGGGCGGATTCGCCACTGCTGTCTCCCGCCTCACCTTCCAGAACCCGCGCCATGCGCGATGAATACGCAAGACGCAGGGGCCGGCAAGCCCCCTTCGTCAATGCGCCGCTCGGCAGACGAACTGGAGCAGCGCGTCGTCCTGCAGCGGCTTCTCCAGCACCATGGCAGCCCCCAGCTCCCGCGCACGGCGGGTGAGGTCGTGGGAGGGCGAGCCGGTCATCAGCGCGACTTGCAAGTTGCAGCCCCGCGCCCGCAGCCGCTGCAGCAGCTCGATGCCGGTCAGCTGCGGCATGTTCTGGTCCACCACCAGGCAGGCGCGGTCACGGCGGCAGGTGGCGAGGAACTGGTCGCCCGACGCGAACGTCTCGACACGAAACCCTGCGGTCTCGAGCAGGAAGCGTAGCGACTCCCGCACGCCTTCGTCGTCGTCGACGACCGCCACCACGGTTCCTGCACTTCCGTGCATAGATGATCTCCAGCAACCCATTCCCCTTCCCGCGGGGAAAGGCCAACCGGAGCGATGATGGGGGACCGTGCGCCCGCCATCCTTGACCTAGGTCAACCGGCGCATCGGGTCAGCGTGGGGGGCGCGCCACGCCCTCCAGCACGAGCGACATGCGCACCAGTTCGGCGAGGCTGCGCGCGCCCATCTTCTCCATCACCCGCGCCCGCTGCACCTCCACCGTGCGCGGGCTGGTGCCGAGGTCGAAGGCGATGGTCTTGTTGGCCTGGCCCGCCACCAGGCGCTCCAGCACCTCCCGCTCGCGCGGAGTCAGGGCCGCGAGCCGCTCCGTCAGTTCGGCCGCCCCGGCGGCGGCCTCTTCGGCCCGCAGGCTTTCGGCCATCGCGCCGCGCACAGCGGCCAGCAGGGCCGCGTCGTCGAACGGCTTCTCCAGGAAGTCGCTCGCGCCGTTCTTCAGCGCCTGGACCGCGATCGGGACGTCGCCGTGCCCCGTCATCACGATCACCGGCAGGCGGCAGCCGCGCGCCACGAGCTGCTTCTGCAGGGTGAGCCCGTCCATGCCGGGCATCCGCACGTCCGTCAGCACGCAGCCGGTCCGGAACGTGCCGGCGACCGCCAGGAAATCCGCCGCCGAGGCGTAGGTGCGGACCGTGAAGTCCGACGATTCCAGCAGGAACGCGAGCGAGTCACGCACCGCATCGTCGTCGTCCACGACATGGACCACTGCGGACCCGTCCATCGGCCCTCCTCCGGTCACTACGTAGGGTTACGTACGGCCGTAACCGAATTTCGGGCCCACCGCCAGCCGGGTAGAGGTCGAGCCACGATTTCGGACCAGCCGTCAGGAGAGAGTGATGCACGTTTCCATCCAGGCGCCCCAGGCCAAAGCCACCCGCGCCCTCTCGACCGCCGCGCCCGCCACGCCGACCCCGGAGCCGCTCGACCTCCTGGAACAGTTCGGCACCACGCTGCGGATCGGACGCGACCACGAGATCCATGCCGAGGGCGATGCCGCGGAGTTCTGCTATCGCGTGGTCAGCGGCTGCGTCCGCACGGTCCGGCTGATGGAGGACGGACGCCGGCAGGTCGGCGAATTCCTGCTGGCCGGGGACGTGTTCGGCCTGGACGAACTCGACACGCACTCCTTCGCCGTCGAGACCGTGACCGAGACGGTGCTGCGCCGCTATCCGCGCCGCATGGTCGAAGCCCTGGCGGAGAGCCGCCCAGTGCTGGCCCGCCGCCTCCGCCAGCTCGCGCTCGAGCACCTGCGGGCGACGCAGGAGCGCACGCTGCTGCTGGGCCGAAAGACCGCGACCGAACGCCTCGCCTCCTTCGTACTGGAGTTCGACCGCAGGATGCCGGCCACCGGCCGCGGCCTGCTGGACCTGCCGATGAGCCGCACCGACATCGCGGACCACCTGGGCCTCACCGTCGAGACCGTCTGCCGCGTGCTGGCCGCGTTGAAGCGCGAAGGCATGATCCAGGTCTCCCGCACCGGACTGCGGCTGCTGGACCGCTCCACCCTGCTCGACCTCGCCTGCGAGACCCGCCACTGACCGTCGCACCGGCGGCGCGCCGGCGACGCCTCGCTTGGCAGCCGCGACGTTGGGCCCCTATGGTCCCAGCCCAAGGACCGGAGGCCCGCGTGGCGCCGGCGGGCGGGGGAACGTCGGATGCGGCTGGGCGTCTTCGACCACATGGATCGCGGCCGCGCGCCGCTCGACCGGTTCTTCGAACAACGCCTTTCGCTGATCGAGGCGTATGACCGCGCCGGGTTCTACGGCTATCACGTGGCCGAACACCACGCGACGCCGCTGGGCGTGGCGCCGTCCCCCGGCGTCTGGCTCGCCGCCATCGCCCAGCGCACGCGGCAGCTCCGTTTCGGCCCGCTCGTCTACCTGCTGCCGCTCTATCACCCGCTGAAGCTGCTCGAAGAAATCTGCATGCTCGACCAGATGAGCGGCGGGCGCCTGCTGCTGGGCGTGGGCCGCGGCATCTCGCCGATCGAGCTACGCTATTACGGCCTGGATCCCGAGGCGACGCCCGCGATGTACGCCGAGGCGCTGGAGGTGATCCTGCAGGGCATGCGGGGCGGCCCGCTGACGTTCGAAGGCCAGCACTACCGCTTCCGCGACGTGCCGATCGAGCTCGCGCCCTTCCAGCGCCCGCACCCGCCGCTCTGGTACGGAATCGGCCGGCTCGATGCGATCCCCTGGGCGGTGCGCCACCGGGTCAACGTCGTGGGCAACCTGCACGCCCCGCAGATGCGGGCGCTGACGGATGCGTATCGCGCCGAGTGGCGTGCCCAGGGCCACGCCATGGCCGACCTGCCGCTGATGGGCGTCGGCCGCCACGTCGTGGTCGCGGAGACCGAGGCCGAGGCGATGGCGATCGCCCGCCGCGGCTACGACAAATGGCGCGCGAGTTTCCTGAAGCTGTGGGAGCTGCACGGCACCCGCCCCGTGATGCACGCGGTGTTCCCCGAACGCTTCGAGGACGCGGAAGCCGAAGGCCGCGCCGTCGCCGGCCCGCCCGAGAAGGTGCGCGCGCACCTGCAGCGCGCGATCGACGAGGCCGGACTGAACTACCTGCTCTGCCGCTTCGCCTTCGGCGACATCGCGCTCGAGGAGTCGCTGCACTCGCTCGACCTGTTCACGCGGCACGTGAAGCCGCATCTGACCCCATCGCCGGAGACCTTGGCATGAGCGACGTCTACGAACTCTACGCGCTGCGCTACGCCACGCGGCAGGCCAATCGCGCCGAACACTTCATCGGCGGCGATCCGCATGACGGGCCGATGCCGATGGATTACTTCGTCTGGGTGGCGAAGAACGCAGAGCGGGCGGTGGTGATCGATATCGGCTTCACCGCCGAGAGCGGCGGGAAGCGTGGCCGTACGCTGGCGCGCGACCCGATCGACTCGCTCGCGCTGCTGGGCGTGGACGTGGCGCGGGTCGAGGACGTCATCCTGACCCACATGCATTACGACCATGTCGGCAACTTCGGAAAATTCCCGATCGCGCGGTTCCATCTGCAGGAGCCGGAGATGCACTACGCGACGGGCCGGTACATGAAGCACAAGCAGCTCGCGCGCAGCTTCGAGCCCGACGACGTGTGCGGCGTGGTGCGGCTGAACTTCGACGGCCGCGTGGTCTACTACGACGGGCCGGCGGAGGTGGCGCCCGGGATCACGGTGCACCCGACCGGCGGGCACTCGGCCGGGCTGCAGTTCGTGTGCGTGGAGACGGCGCGCGGCAGGGTGGTGCTGGCGTCCGACGTCACGCATTTCTACGAGAACATGGAGACCGGCCGGCCGTTCACCACGGCGCTGCACATCGGCGACATGCTGGAGGCATTCGACACGCTGCGCGCCCACGCACCGACGCCGCAGCACATCGTGCCGGGCCACGACCCGCTGGTGATGCGCCGCTACCCCGCGCCCTCCCCAGCGCTGGAGGGGATCGCGGTGCGGCTGGACGTGGCCCCGACGGCGTAGGGCCGGGGGGCATCGCACCGCGGAGTGGAGGACGGCGGAGACGTCGCGGCACCGTAGGACGGACGGCACCGATGGCTTGAGCCGAGAGGCCGTGACGCCCCCACCGTCATGGCCGGCCATCCCCACCGGCACCGTGCCACCAGGGATGGCCGGGTCAAGCCCGGCCATGACGGGGAGGTGCGTGCCCCACGACGCTCCCCGATGCCTCTCCGCGCCTTGACGGTGTGGCGCGTCCTGCGCCTCACCCCGCCACCCCCTCACCCCCTCACCCCCGCGCCGTCACCCCGGCATCACCAGCGGCAGCCCGACATAAGCCTCCGCCAGCGCCGTCGACATCGCCCGCGAGGCGAAGACATGCGCCAGCTCCGCGCGCTGGACCTCCCGCTCGAACGGCGTGTGCGCGGGGAAACGGTGCAGCAGCGAGGTCATCCACCAGGAGAAGCGTTGCGCCTGCCACACCCGACGGAGGCAGGTCGCGCCATATGCCTCCAGCCCGGCGCTCTCCCCGCGCCGGAAGTGGCGCTCCAGCGCGCCGCTCAGCACCGCCACGTCGGCTACTGCGAGGTTCAGCCCCTTCGCGCCGGTGGGCGGCACGATGTGCGCGGCATCCCCCAGCAGGAACAGCCGGCCGCGTTGCATCGGCTGCACGACGAAGCTGCGCATCGGCGTGATGCCCTTCTGGACGATCGGCCCCTCCCGCAGCGTGAAGCCGTCACGCCCGAGCCGCAGGTGGAGCTCGTCCCAGATCCGCGCATCGGACCAGGCCTCCAGGTCCTCGTCGGGCGCGCATTGCAGATAGAGCCGGCTCACCGTCGGCGAGCGCATGGACAGCAGCGCGAAGCCGCGGTCATGGCTCGCATAGACCAGCTCCTCCGACGCGGGCGGCGCCTCGGCCAGGATCCCCAGCCAGCCGAACGGATACTCGCGATGGAAGGACTGGCGATGCGCGGCGGGAATGGCCTCCCGGCAGATGCCGTGGAACCCGTCCGCGCCGGCGATGATGGCGCAATCGAGCCGGCGCGCCTGGCCCTCGTGCCGGTAGGTGACGACGGGGGCATCGGTCTCGACGTCATGGACGGCGACGTCCTCCGCCTCGAACACGATCTGCCCGCCAGCCGCGAGCCGCGCCGCGATCAGGTCCTGCACCACCTTGTGCTGGCTGTAGACCATCACATGCTTGCCCGTCAGTGCGGCGAAGTCGATGCGGTGGTCCACGCCGTCGGCGCGCAAGACGACACCTTCGTGCGGCAGGCCCTCGCGTTGCATCCGCGCGCCCACGCCGGAGTCGGCCAGCAACTGCGCCACCGGATGCTCGAGCACGCCGGCGCGGATCCGGTTTTCCACGTATTCGCGCGACCGCGCTTCCAGCACGACCGAATCGATGCCCGCCCGGGCCAGCAGGTGCGACAGCAGCAGGCCGGCGGGCCCGGCGCCGACGATTCCGACGTTTGTCCGCATGCCGTCACCTCCCTGTGCGGACCTCGACTGTAGCGAAGCGCACCCGCCGGTGCATAATCGCGCGACGGATTGGAGGACAGCATGGCTGAGACGGCAGGAGAGACGGCGCTGGCCGCGGAGTTCGACGCCTTGATGGCCCGCGCCGGCCTGACGATCCCGGCCGATCGGCGCGCAGCGATGCTGGACGGGTTCGCGGACCTGAAGCAGCAGCTCGCCCTGCTGCACGGCCGCTACGCACACACCGCCGAACCCGCGAACGTGTTCCGCCTGACCCCGCTGGAGGTCCGCTGATGGACACGCAGGACCTTTCCATCGCCGAGATGGGCCGCGCCCTGCGCGCCGGATCGGTCACCGCCGTCGCGCTCGCCGAGGACGCGCTGGGCCGCGTCGCCGCCCGCGATCCCGGCCTGCATGCCTTCCTGGAGGTCACGCGCGACCGTGCGCTGGCCGATGCGCGCGCGGCCGATGCTGATCTCGCCGCCGGCCGGGACCATGGGCCGTTCCACGGCATCCCCTACGCGCTCAAGGACATCTACGACACGGCCGGCATCCGCACGACCTGCCACTCCCGCCTGCGGCTCGACAACGTGCCCACCGAGGACAGCGTCGCCGCCGCGCGGCTGCGGGCGGCCGGCGGCGTGCTGCTGGGCAAGGTCGCCACGCACGAGTTCGCGCTGGGCGGCCCGTCCTTCGACCTGCCCTTCCCGCCGGCACGCAACCCGTGGAACCCGGAGCACGTGACCGGCGGCTCCTCCTCCGGCTCCGCCACCGCGATCGCCGCGCGCATGGTGCGGATGGCGATGGGCTCCGACACCGGCGGCTCCATCCGCGGCCCGGCCGCCTGGTGCGGGCTGGTCGGGATCAAGCCGACCTATGGCCGCGTCTCGCGCCGCGGCGTCTTCCCGCTGTCCTGGACGCTCGACCATTGCGGGCCGCTGTCCCGCTCCGTCGAGGACTCCGCGATCACGCTGCAGGTGCTGGCTGGCCACGATCCGCAGGACGGGGCGAGCGCCGACATGCCGGTCCCGGATTATCGCGCGGGGCTGGAGGCGGGGGTGCAGGGCCTGCGCATCGGCGTGCCGCGCGCCTTCTTCGCGACCGCCTCCGCGGCCACGCCGGACGTGCTCGCCGGCGTCGACCGCACCATTGCGCAGCTCCGCGACGCGGGCGCGACGGTCGAGGACGTGACCCTGCCCGACTACGCGCTGTTCGCCGCGGCCGGCCGGGTGATCATGATGGCGGAGGCGTTCGCGATCCATCAGGCGGACATGCAGTCCCGCCTGCTCGACTACGGCGAGATCACCGCGAGCCGCTTCGTCCTCGGCGCCGCCATCACCGCCGCCGACTACATCAACGCGCTCCGCGCCCGGCGCGAGCTGACCGACGCGGTGAACGCCGCGCTGGGGCGCTACGACGCGCTGCTGACCGCCTCGGGTCTCGGCACCGCACCGCGTTTTGATACGCCCGTCGACAATCGCGCCGCGAGCTCCCCCATGCAGACCATCCCGTTCAACGTCACGGGCCATCCGGCGATGAGCGTGCCGGTCGCGCTCGCCGGCGACGGGCTGCCGATCGGCGTGCAGGTCGTCGGCCGGCCGTTCGACGAGGCGACGGTGTTCCGCATCGGCCGCGCGGTCGAGACGCTGTCCGGCTGGGAGTCCGTCCCGCTGCCCGCCTTCTCGGGGTGATCGGCCCGGGGGCAGGCCCCTGAGCGCCGCGCCATGAGCCGGGTCCGGATCGGCATCTCCGGCTGGACCTACGCCCCCTGGCGCGGCGTGTTCTACCCGAAGGGCCTGCCGCAGAAGCAGGAACTCGCCTACGCGTCCCGCCAGTTCGGCACGATCGAAATCAACGGCACGTTCTACGGCATGCAGCGCCCCGCCGCCTTCGCGAGCTGGGCGGCCACCGTGCCGGACGACTTCGTCTACGCCGTGAAGGGTCCACGCTTCATCACCCACATGAAGCGGCTGCTGGACGTCGAAAGCCCCCTCGCCAACTTCATCGCCTCGGGCCTCCTCGCCCTCGGCCCCAAGCTCGGCCCCATCCTGTGGCAGTTCCCACCCCAGTTCCGCTTCTCCGCGGAGCGGCTGGAACCGTTCCTGGCGATGCTGCCGCGCGACACGGCGGAGGCGGCGCGGCTGGGTGCGCGGCACGACCACCGGCTGAAGGCCCCCGCCTTCCTGGAGGCCGACCCGCCGCGCCCGATGCGCCACGCGGTCGAGATCCGGCACGACGCGTTCCGCGACCAGACGTTCGTCGACCTGCTGCGCCGGTACGGGGTCGCGCTGGTCGTCGCGGACACGGTGGACTGGCCGCTGCTGATGGATGTGACCGCGGACTTCGTCTACGTGCGGTTGCACGGGTCGGAGGAGCTGTACGCCTCGGGCTACGACGACGCGGCGCTGGACGTGTGGGCCGCCCGGGTCGCCGCCTGGGCGCGCGGGCGGGAACCCGGGGACGCGCTGCGCGTCGGCGGTCCGGCCCCGCGGGCGAAAGGCCGGGACGTCTACGTCTACTTCGACAACGACGCGAAGGTGCGCGCGCCGCGCGATGCGCTGGGGCTGGAGGCACGGGTCGCGGGGCTGCTGGCCTGACCCGCATCGCCTGATCGCCCCCGCGCGCCGCACCTGCTATCTCCCGCCAGCGAGACGGTGGAGGTACGCGGCATGGCGACGACGGACCGGCAACCCTGGTGGGCCTGGAGCTTTCCGCTCCTCGGCTGGCTCTGCCTGCTGCTGCTGCCGCACGAGATCACCTGGGCGCCGCTGTTCGGCATCGCCCTCATCGGCTGCGTGTTCGCTGCCGTCCACCATGCGGAGATCCTGGCCCACCGGGTGGGCGAACCCTTCGGCTCGCTGCTGCTTGCGGTGGCGGTGACGGTGATCGAGGTCGGGCTGATCGTGTCGCTGATGCTGGCCGACCCCGAGGGCAAGGCCGCGCTCGCGCGGGACACCGTGTTCGCCGCGCTGATGATCGTCTGCAACGGCGTGGTCGGGCTCTGCCTGCTGCTGGGCGGCGCCCGCCACCACGAGCAGACGTTCCGTGTCGCCGGCGCCTCGGCCATGCTCTCGGTGATCGCGCCGCTCGCCGTGCTGGTGCTGGTGCTGCCCGAGCAGCTGGCCTCCGTACCGGGACCGTATTTCACGCCGTTGCAGCTGGCGTTCGTGTCGGTCGCATCGCTCGCCCTGTATGGCGCGCTGCTGTTCGTGCAGACCGTGCGCCATCGCGAGTATTTCCTGCCCGAGGACGACGAGCACGGCGAGGCGCCGCCACCGCCGGCGCGGCAGCTCGCGATCGCCGGCGTGATCCTGCCGCTGGCGCTGGTCGCGGTGGTGCTGCTGGCGAAGTCGCTGTCGCCGGCGTTGGAGGCCGGGGTCGCCGCGATGGGCGCGCCGGGATCGGTGGTGGGCATCGTCATCGCGCTGCTGGTGCTGCTGCCGGAGTCGCTGGCCGCCGTGCGCGCGGCGCGGCGCAACCGGCTGCAGACCAGCCTCAACCTGGCCCTCGGCTCCGTGGGCGCGTCCATCGGCCTGACCATCCCGGTCGTCGCGATCGTCTCCTTCTCGATGGGCCAGCGCCTCACGCTGGGCATCTCGCCGGCGCATGTCGTGCTGCTCTGGCTGACCCTGGTCGTCGCCGTCCTGACACTCGGCACCGGCCGGACCACCGTGCTTCAGGGCGTCGTGCACCTGGTGCTGTTCGCCGTGTTCCTGTTCACCGCCTTGGCGCCCTGACGCCAATACAGGCCTCGTGATTTGCGCCGCTCCGCGGCGCGGCCCAGCATCCGCGCGGGAGGATTGGAATGCAGCAGGAACCGGACGGCTTTGCCGAACGCCTGGTCGCGGGCATGCCCGATGCGATCGTCTACGCCGATGCGGGGGGCACCATCCGCGGCTGGAACCGGGGCGCCATCCGCCTGTTCGGTTTCGCCGCGGAGGAAGCGATCGGCCAGTCGCTCGATCTCATCATTCCCGCGAACCTGCGGGAGCGGCACTGGACCGGCTACCACCACACGATGGAGACCGGACAGACCCGGTACGGGGACGGCCAACTCCTGGCGGTGCCGGCGCTGCACAAGGACGGGCGGCGCCTGTCGATCGAGTTCACGATCGTGCCCTTCACCGACGATGCCGGCGCCATGACCGGCATCGCCGCGGTGATCCGCGACGCCACGGGGCGCTTCGAGGAGATCCGGGCGCTACGGAAGGAGCTCGCGACGCTCAAGCCGGGCTGACGGGCCCCGCGCACGTGTGGCCGGTGCCCGCAAGCCGTCATCCGCGGACTTGATCCGCGGACCCCCACGGGCACGGACCCCGCGCACGCGTGGCCGGTGCGCGTGGGGATCGCCGGGTCGAGCCCGGCGAGGACGGCGAAGGGCATGGGTCACTGCCCTGCGCCACACGCCGCGGTCACTGCACGTGCGGCCACGCGGCGGTGCGGGTCGCGAGCCAGCGGGCCAGCGCGGCGTTGACCGCCGTCGGCTGCTCCTGCGCCATCCAGTGGCCAGACCCGACCGTGGCCTCCGTCAGATCGGCGCAGTCCTGCCGCATCGGGTCGGCCAGCCGCGAGCCCGTCGTGTCGCAGGTCATGTCGAACAGCGCGTGCAGGAACAGCACCGGCATATCGAGCCGGCCGCCCCGCGGTGCCTCCTGCGCATAGGCCGCGTTGGCCGCGTGGTTCCGGTACCAGGAGCCCGGGCCGAAGAACCCGGTGCGGGTCAGCGCGGCGGTGTAGGCCGCCTCGTCCGCCTCGGTCAGCACGCGAGGATCGCGCGGCATGTCCGGGGCGCGGCCCATGCCACCCATCCAGCCGCCGTCCCGCCGCACCAGCGCCGTGCGAGCCGGCCGTGTCCGCTGGTCGGCGGAACCGGCGCGGAACAGCGCGCGCACGGTCGCAGGGATGTCGGCCTCGAACGAGGCCCGCGCCTCGTCGAACCGCTCCTCGTAGAAGCGCATGTATTCCCATTGGCCGGCCGGGAACTCCGCCTCGGGATAGCGCGCGCGGTCGACGAGCGGGATCAGGTTCGGCAATGCGAAGCCGGCGGCGATATAGGGCACGCACAGATTGGCGACCGCGATGCAGCGGTCCGCGTGATGCGCCGCGATCGACCACACGACCGGTGCGCCCCAGTCATGCCCGATCCACACCGCCCGCTCCCGCCCCGTGCTGTCGAGCAGCTCCAGCATGTCGGTGACGGTATGGCGCAGCGCGTAGTCCTCGTGCCTGTCATAGGTGGAAGACCGGCCATAGCCGCGCATGTCGGGCGCGAGGCAGCGGAAGCCCAGCGCGGCGAACGCGGGCAACTGGTGCCGCCAGCTCAGCGACAGTTCCGGCCAGCCATGCACGAAGATCAGCAACGGCCCGTCGGCGGGGCCGCAGGCGAGATGAAAGCTCGTGTGACGCGGCGTCTTCACCACATGGTCCGTGATCGGCCAGAGCATCGCTCATCCTCCCGATTTCGCCGGCAGGCTACCGGCTCAGCTCGTGCCGAGATAGACCGCCTGGACGTGTGGATCGGCGCGGATCGCCTCGGGCGGTCCGGCGGCGATCAACCGGCCGCGGTCCAGCACCAGGATCCGGTCCGCGGTGCCGAACACCGCCTCCATGTCGTGTTCGGTGAACAGCACGGTGCAACCGCGCGCACGCACGAGGTCGCGGACCAGCGCCATCAGGGCCCGCCGGTCGGGCGGCGTCATGCCGGCGGTCGGCTCGTCCAGCAGCAGCAACCGCGGCGCCCCGGCCAGCGCGATCGCGAGCTCGAGCCGCTTCACGTCCCCATAAGCGAGCGCCGCCGCCGCCCGATCCCCCTGCCCCGCCAGTCCGACCGCGGCCAGCAGCGCGTCCGCCTCGCTGCGGTGGCAGCCGGCCAGCCGGCGGAACGGGGCCCACACACCGCCACGGCAGCCGAACAGCGCCACCTGGACGTTCTCACGCAGGCTCATGGAGGCGAAGCGCGCGGCGATCTGGAAGCTGCGTCCGACACCGCGCCGCAGCAGCCGATCCGGCGCGAGCCCGCCGACCGGGGCGCCATCCAGCAACACGCGTCCGGAATCGGCGCGCTGCTGCCCGGCCAGCACCGCGAAGCAGGTGGACTTGCCCGCCCCGTTCGGACCGATCAGCGCGACCAGTTCGCCGGGCCGCAGCGCGAAGGAGACGCCGGCCAGCGCGTCGATCCCGCCATAGGTCTTGCGGAGGTCCTCCACCACGAGCGCCGCGCTCGGGCGATCCGCCGCCGGGGCGAGCCGCGCGCCGGCCGCCGGCGCGGCGGGATCGGCTGGTGTGACGACACCGTCGGCGGCGGCCGCGCGGCGTGACAGGCGCGTGCCGGCGAGGCCGTACGGAAACGACAGCACCACGACCAGCACCGCCGCGCCCAGGACGGCGCGCCAATACGGGGTGACCTGGAGCAGCACGTCGTAGAGGCCGGTATAGACCAGCGCGCCCAGCACCGGACCGCTGACCGACTGCACGCCGCCCAGCAGCACCATCAGCAGCGCGTCCACCGAGTGGCCGATCGCGAGATAGGTCGGAAAGACGCTGCCCTTGGCGAAGGCGAACAGTGCGCCGGACACGCCCGCGGCCGCGCCGGACACGGCGAAGGCCGCAAGCCGCAACCGGTCGTTCGGCAGGCCGGACGCGGCGGCACGGGGGGCGGCGTCCCGCACCGCGCGAAGTGCCATCCCGAACGGCGCGTACTGGACGCGCCGCAGCAACCAGGTCGTGGCCGCGGCTAGCGCCAGCACCACCCAGTAGAACCGCACGGGCAGGTCCGGCCACAGTCCCAGCAGGCCGTCATCCCCGCCCGTCACGTCGCGCCACTGCGTCGCGGCCGCCCAGACGATCTGGGCGAAGGCGAGTGTCAGCATGGCCAGGTAAACGCCCGAGAGCCGCACCACGCACAGCCCCAGCAGCAGCGCCGCCACGCCCGCCAGCACGACGCCCGCGAGCAGTGCCAGCGGCACCGGCGCGGCAAGCAGCGTCACCGCGAGGCCCGCCCCGTAGGCCCCCAGACCGAACCAGGCCGCATGGCCGAAACTCGGCATGCCGCCGGGACCCATCATCAGGTGAAGGGAGGTGGCGAAGACGATGGCGATCAGCGCCTCGGTCAGCACGGCGAGCGGATAAGCGGGCAGCACCATCGGCGCGAGCGCCGCCGCGGCAAGACCAAGCAGCAGCGCCCATTCCGCGAGGGCGGAGGGCGGCCCGACGGGGCGGGGTGCCGCGGCCTCCTCCCGCGACGCGGGTGCGGCGCCGAGCAGGCCGAACGGGCGGAGGATGAGCACGAGGGCCATGAGGGCGAACATCAGAACCAGCGTCGCCTGCGGCAGCAGCACGATTCCGAAGGCCTGCAGTTCCCCGATCAGCAGCGCGGCGAGGAAGGCGCCGGTCACGCTGCCCATGCCGCCGATCACCACCACGGCGAAGGCGTCGACCACGACGGTCAGGTCCATGTGCAGATTGGCCGAACTCGACGGCAGGGTGAGCGCCCCGGCCAGGCCGGCCAGCGCCGATCCCACGGCGAACACGGCGGTGAACAGGCGGCGCTGGTCGATCCCGAGGGCGGCCGCCATGTGGCGGTTCTCGGTGGCGGCGCGCACAAGCATGCCGAACCGGGTGCGCCGCAGCACCACCCAGAGCGCGCCCAGCACGAGCGGACCGATCGCGATCAGGATCAGGTCCCAGCGCGGGAACCGGGCCTCGCCGATCCGCACGAAGGCGCGCAGCCAGGGCGGTCGCGGCAGGGGCAGGTCCGCCGGTCCCCACAGCAGCGGGACCAGGTCCTGCACGATCAGCACGACGCCGAAGGTCGCGAGCAACTGGAACAGCGCGTCGGAGCGGTAGAGCCGGCGCAGCAGCGTCACCTCGAGCAGCGCCCCGATCAGCCCCGTCGCGAGTGCCGCCCCCAGCACGCCGAGGGCGAAGAAGGCGGGATCGCGCGGCAGTCGCGTCAGCAGCGACCACGCGATGTAGGCCCCCAGCATGAACAACGACCCGTGCGCGAAGTTCACCACGCGGGTGACGCCGAAGATCACCGTGAGCCCGGCCGCGACCAGGAACAGCGAGGAGGCCGAGGCGAGCCCGGTCAGCCCCTGGGTGAGGACGAAGGACATGCGGCCAGTGTCAGCGGGTCGTGAGGACGCAGGACGCCCCCAGCAACGCCCCCCCTCCCCTCGCGGGAGGGGGACGGGGGGCGGGGGTCGCGCGAGGGTCCGCAGCGACGCCGCGATCGCCCCCTCCCCCTTTCCCCCTCCCGCAAGGGGAGGGGTGACGTGCGTGTCTCGTCACGGGCGGAGCTTCCGCACCTCCGCGTCGGGCGGCAGGTAGGCGGCGCCGTCCGCATAATGCCAGTCCACCATGATCCCCTTGCCGTCCTTCAGCGCCGTCTTGCCGACGAAGGTGCCGAGGGTCCCCTGGTGATCGATCGCGCGGTATTCGGCCGGCCCGAACGGCGTGTCGAACCGTGCGCCGGCGAAGCCTTGCACGAGCTTGTCGGGCGTGGTCGCGCCGGCGCGGGCGATCCCCGCCGCGATCGACTTCAGCAGCGCGTAGCCGACCACCGATCCCATTCCCGGCAGCGCGTCGAAGCGCGCGTGGTAGGCGGCGATGAACGTCTTGTTCGCCTGCGTGTCGACCTGTGCCTGCGGGTAGCCGGTGACGATCCAGCCCTCCGGCGTCTCGTCGCCGAGTGGCGCGAGGTATTCGGGCTCCCCGGTCAGGACGGAGACGACGGAGCGGCCCTCGAACAGGCCGCGCGTGTTGCCCTGGCGGACGAAGTTCGTGAGGTCGCCGCCGAAGGTGACGTTGAAGATCGCGTCCGGCTTCGCTTCGGCCAGCGCCGCCACGGTCGCGCCCGCGTCGATCTTGCCGAGCGCTGGCCATTGTTCCGCGACGAACTGCACGTCGGGGCGCTTGGCGCTCAGCAGTGCCTTGAACCACTTCACCGCGCTGGTGCCGTATTCATAGTTCGGCGCGACCGTGACCCAGCGCTTCGCCGGCAGCTTCGCGGCCTCGGCCACCAGCATCGCGGCCTGCATGTAGGTGGAGGGGCGCAGGCGGAAGCAGAACGCATTCCCCTTCTCCCACACCAGCGCGTCGGCCAGCGGTTCGCCGGCGATGAACGGCACCTTGCGCTGTGCGGCGAAGTCCGAGAGCGCGAGGCCAACGTTGGAGAGGTAGCCGCCGGCGAGCAGGTCCACCTTCTGCTCGTCCAGCAATTCGCCCGCGAGGCGCAGGGCGTCCTGCGGCTTGCCGGCATCGTCCCGGCTGATCACCTCCAGCGGGCGCCCGAGCACGCCGCCCGCCTTGTTGATCTCGTCGACGGCGAGCTGCCATCCGTTGCGGTAGGGCAGCGTGAAGGCCGGGATGGCGGTGTAGGAGTTGATCTCGCCGATGCGGATCGGCGTGGTGTCCGCGCGCGCACGGATGGGCGCGGCCAGGAGAGGCGCGGTCACGGCGGCCGCGCCGGTGAGCAACGTGCGACGGGTCAGCATCGTTCGGATCCCCGGTTTTGCGGCGGAGACTAGCGTGCGGACAGGTCCGGTGTCATGGGCGGGCCCGTGTCGTGGGCGCGCTTCGCCTCGGTGTCATGGCCCGCGCGTCCACCAGTGTCATGGCCGCGCTTCGCCTTGGTGTCATGGCCGGCGCAGGCCGGCCATCCACGACGTCCGACGCGGCACGAAGTCATGGATGGCCCGCCTGCGCGGGCCATGACACGGGGGGGCGGAGCGGCACGAAATCGTGGATGGCCGCCCTGCGGCGGCCATGACAGAGGGTGACGCGCCGGCCAGGACACGGAAGGACGGCACAAGCGCCGGCCAGGACGGGGCCCCTCGACACACTCCCTCTCAGGCGTCTTGCGTGCCCTCAAATCCGCCCCGGAAAGTGGCACGCGACCAACTGCCCGTCCGCCGCGGGCAGCAGCGGGGGCATCTCGACCGCACACCGCTCCTCCGCCACCGGACACCGCGTCCGGAACCGGCACCCGCTGGGTGGATTCATCGCGCTCGGCGGCTCGCCCTTCAGCGGCACGTGGCGGCGCGTGCGTTCCACGCGTGGATCCGGCACCGGCGCCGCGGAGATCAGCGTCCGCGTATACGGATGCAGCGGACGCGCGAACAGGTCGGCCGCGCGGCCGATCTCCATCACCTTGCCCAGATACAGCACGACGATCCGGTCGCAGACATGCCGCACCACCGCGAGGTCATGCGCGATGAACAGATAGGTCAGCCCCAGACGCTCCTGCAGGTCGACCATCAGGTTGATGATCTGCGCCTGGATGTTCACGTCGAGTGCGGAGATCGGCTCATCCGCAACGACGAAGTCGGGGCCGAGCGCGAGGGCGCGGGCGATGGAGATGCGCTGCCGCTGCCCGCCGGAGAATTCGTGCGGAAAACGCTGCATCGACTGACGCGGCAGGCCGACGAGGCCCAGCAGCTCCTCGACCCGCGTGCGCGCGGCGGCCTGCCCGTCGACGATGCGGTGCAGCAGCAGCGGGCCGGTCAGGATTTCGCCCACCGTCATGCGCGGGTTCAACGACGCATACGGATCCTGGAAGATCATCTGCATGCGCCGCCGCAGCGGTCGGATCTCCGCCTGCGTCGCGTGCGTGATGTCCGAGCCGGCGAAGCGGATCGAGCCACCCGTCGGTTCGTGCAGGCGCGTCACCAGCCGCGCGAGCGTGGACTTGCCGCAGCCGGACTCGCCCACGAGCCCCACGGTCTCGCCCGCCATGACGTCGAGATCAACGCCGTCCACCGCGCGCAGCACGCGCTGTTCGGCGAACAGCGTCTCGCGCGGCAGCGGGAAGTGCTTGGAGAGGCCTCGGACTTCCAGCAGCGGCTGGGGCGCCACCGCCGTTGCCGCGTCGCGCGCTTGCGGCTGCGGGCGCACCGGCTCGTGCAGCGCGCCGCCGGCCTGCGTCACCCAGCACCGGCTCGCGCGCGTCGCATCGATCGGCAGCAGGTCGGGGTGCTCCGCGCATTTGTCGATCGCGAACGGGCAGCGCGCGCGGAAGCGACAGCCTTCCGGCCAGGCGCGCGGATCGGGCGGCTGGCCCTCGATCGTGACGAGGCGGCGGTCCTCGGCCTCGGCGTCGATGCGTGGCGCGGCGTGCAGCAGCGCCCAGGTGTAGGGATGGCGCGGGTCGGTCAGCAGGTCCTCGGGCGCGCCTTCCTCCACCACCTCGCCCGCGTACATCACCAGGATCCGCGCGCAGACATTGGCGATGACGCCCAGGTCGTGGCTGATCAGGATCACCGCGGTGCCCAGATCGGCGTTCAGCCCGCGCAGCAGCTCCAGGATCTGCGCCTGGATCGTCACGTCCAGCGCGGTGGTCGGCTCGTCCGCGATCAGCAGCGCGGGTTCGTTCGACACGCCCATCGCCAGCATGACGCGCTGGCGCATCCCGCCCGAGAACTGGTGCGGATAGCGATCCACCGCCGCCTGCGCCGACGCGACGCCCATCCGCCGCAGCAGGTCGATGGCCCGCGTGCGCGCCGCGGCGGCGGTGAAGCGGCCATGCGCGGTCATCGCCTCCACGAGCTGCTTCGCGATGCGCAGCACGGGGTTGAGCGAGGTCATCGGGTCCTGGAAGACCATCGCGATCTCGCGGCCGCGGACCGCGCGCACTTCCTCCTCGTCGAGCTTGGCGAGGTCGCGTCCGCGGAACTCGATGGAGCCGCCGACGATCTTCGCCGGTGGGTCGAGCAGGCGCATGATCGTCTTGGCGCAGACGCTCTTGCCCGATCCCGACTCGCCGACGATCCCCAGAGTCTCGCCCGCGGCGAGATCGAAGCTCACGCCGTCGACGGCACGCACCGGGCCGGCATCGGTGAGGAACCAGGTGCGCAGGTCGCGCACCCGCAGCAACGGCTCAGCGTCTCCCTGCTTGGCGGCCTCGAGGTCAGCGGCTTCTTGCATGCGGGTCCAGCCAGTCGCGGAAGCCATCGCCCATGAAGTTGAATCCCATCACGACGGTGAGGATCGCGAGGCCGGGAAACGTCGCCACCCACCATTGCTGCACCAGTTCACGGCCCTCGGCGACCATCGCGCCCCATTCGGGTGTGGGCGGCACGACGCCCAGGCCGAGGAAGGACAGCCCCGCGAACACCAGGATCGCGTTGCCGAGGTCGAGCGTGACCAGCACGACCAGCGGCCCCACCGCGTTCGGGATGATCTGGCGGACCAGGATGTGGCCGGGTCCGAACCCGATCGACTGCGCGGCTTCCACGTATTCCATCGAGCGTTGCGTGATCACGAGACTTCGTGCGAGCCGCGCGAATTTGGGCCACCACACCACCAGCATGGCGATCGCGGTGTTCACCGCTCCGATGCCCAGCGCCGCGGCGATCGCCATGGCGAGGATGATCGGCGGGAAGCAGAACACGAGATCGGTGGCGCGCATCAGCGCCTCCTCCGCCCAGCCGCGCACGTAGGCGGCGGCGGCGCCCAGCAGGGTGCCGAAGGCGCCGCCCAGCAAGACGACGATCAGCCCGACCGACAACGACGTGCGCGCACCGTAGATCACGCGCGTCAGCACGTCGCGGCCCAGCGCGTCGGTGCCGAGCCAGTTGGCGGCGGACGGGGGACGCAGGCGCTGTGCGACGTCGACGAAGTTCGGGTCGTAGGGGCAGATCCACGGGGCGAACGTCGCGGCCAGCGCCCAGGCCAGGATGATGCCGGCGCCGAGGATGGGCAGCCCGTAGCGGCGCACCCGGCGGGCGCGCGGCGAGGCCATCGCCGGCAGGATGACGACATCGCTCATCGTTTCGTCACGCGCGGATCGAGCATCGCGTAGGAGAGGTCGACCGCGAGGTTCACCAGCACGAACACCGCCGCGACGATCGCGGTGATCGCCATGATGGCCGGGAAATCCACGGTGACCGCGCTGCGGAACGTGTAGCGCCCGAGGCCCGGCCAGGAGAACACGGTCTCCGTCATCACCGCGCCCGCCAGCAGGTTGGCATAGGCGAGCCCGCCCAGCGTCACCACCGGCAGCAGCGCGTTCGGCAGCGCGTGGCCGTTGACGATCACGCGCCGGCGCAGGCCCTTGGCGCGCGCGACGCGCACGTAGTCCTGCGACAGCGCCTCGAGCATGGCGGCGCGCGTGGTGCGCGTCACCAGGCCCAGCGTCGCCATCGCCAGCACGATCGAGGGCAGCACGAGATGCGCCGCGGCGTCGTGGAAGGTCGCCCAGTCGCCTTGCAGCGCGGTGTCGATCAGCAGCAGGCCGGTGATCCGGTCGGGCGGAAACGAGACCGGGTCGAGCCGGCCGGGGCCCGGCGCCCAGTCGAGCTGGCCGTAGAAGATCGCCAGCATGATGAAGGCGAGCCAGAAAGTCGGCGCCGAGACGCCGATCAGCGACACGGCGCGTGCGACGTGGTCGATCCAGCTGTCGCGCCGCACCGCGGCCAGCACCCCCAGCGGCAGGCCGACGACGATCGACAGGATGAAGGCGATCGTCGCGAGTTCCAGCGTTGCCGGCGCGTAGTCGACGATGTCGTCCAGCACCGGCCGCCGCGAGGAGATCGAGATCCCGAGGTCGCCATGCACCAGCCGCTGCAGGAACAGCCCGTATTGCTCCCACAGCGGCAGGTCGAGGCCGTACTCCGCGCGGAACGCCTTGACCTGTGCCGGGTCCGACGCCGCCATGTCCCCCATCGCCACCAGCGCCGGGTCGCCGGGCACCGTGTTGGCGATCAGGAAGATCACCAGCGTCGACAGCAGCACCATGACGACCGACGTCAGCAGTCGGGAGCCGACGTAGCGGATCATCAGGCGGGCTTCGCCTTCCCGAGTTCCGCCATCCAGCCGTTCGCGGTGAGCTCCAGCCCTTCCACGTTCTTGCGAATCGCCACCTGGTAGATCGGCTGGATCAGCACGAAGTGGTTGGCCGCATCCACCATCGCCGCCTGGTATTTCTTGTACAGTTCGGCGGATTTCCCGAGGTCACGTTCGGCCGCGGCATCGGCCACGAGCTGGCGCACCTCGGCCGGCACGTCCCAGTGCACGCGCTTGGCGACGCGGTTGATGGTGGCGGAACTCCACAGCCAGTTCTCGGGCGCGGGCGGGTTCCAGAAGGTCAGCACGGCCTCGGCCTTGCCGCCCAGGTACATGGTGCGCATGTTCACCTGGTCCATCGGCGCGAGTTCCGCCTGGATGCCCACGCGCGCTAGGTCCGCCTGGATCTTCTGCGCCAGCGTCTGGTAGCCGACACCCGCGATCGAGGCGTTGCCGTAGGCGAGCTGGAACTTGAAGCCGTTCGGCAGGCCGGCCTTGGCCAGCAGTTCCTTCGACTTCGCCAGATCCTCCTTGAAGCCGATCTCCTTCGTCAGCTCCGCGGTCGAGCCGTTCACGCCGACCGGCAGGAAGGTGACGGGACGCGTCGCCTTGCCGCCCGCCAGGTTGTTGATGATGCCGTCATAGTCGATCGCGTAGCCGATCGCCTGGCGGGCGTATTTGTTCTGCAGCGCCGGGTTGGACGGCGCCGCGGCGACCGCCATGTAGACGAAATCCAGGCTCGTCATGCCGACGACGTGGATATTCGGATCATCCTTCAGCGTGGCGATCTGTTCCGGGATCAGGTTGAACGCGACATCCACGTCGCCGCGCTGAATCGCGAGGAGCTGCGCCGCACTTTCGCTCATGTGCCGGATCAGCACCCGCTCGTAGCCCGGCGGTCCCTGCCAGTAATGCGGGTTCTTCACCATCTGGATCTGCTGGTTGCGCTGCCAGCCCACCAGCCGGTACGGCCCGCTGCCCGCGGAATTCTGGTTCAGCCACTCGGTGGCCTTGTCCTTCTCCTTGGCATCCGCCGCATCGGTCCCGCCATGCGCCTCCACCAGCGCCTTCTCGGTGATGCCGAATGGCGGAGAGGCGATGATGGTCATCAGCGGCAGCGTCGGATCCTTGAGCACGATATCCACCGTGTGCGGATCGACGGCCTTCACGTCCTCGACATGCGAGATGTATTGCCAGGGCTGGTCCTTGATCGCCAACTGGCGGGCGAAGGTGAAGCGCACGTCCTCGGCGGTGACCGGCTTGCCGGAGGCGAACTTCACGCCGTCGCGCAAGGTCAGCCGGACGGTCTTGCCGTCGGGCTGGTACTCCCACTTCGTCGCAAGCGCGGGCTTGAGGTTGACGGCGTCGCCCGACGCGAAGGTCACGACGCAATCATAGGCGGCGTGCGTCGGCAGCGGATTGGAATACTGATAGACGCGCACCGGATCGAGCCCGGTCGCATCGCTGATGTCGAGCCCGATCACCAGCGTGGCGCGGCGTTGCGCGCTCTGTGCCGCGGCCGGACGGGCGCCCTGCAGCACCGTCGCGAGCAGGCTCCCCACGCCGAGGGCCAGGACCGATCGCCGATCCCAGTCCCCAGGCGCGGCCGCTTGGCACGCGGCGTCAGTCTCGTCCGCCATGGTCCATCCCCCCAGCTTTATCTTCTCAGGGGAGTATCACCCGGCCCGCGCGCGTTTGCCAGAGCAGAATGTTAGCGTGCGACATACGCGATGCCGCGCGCCCGATCAGCCGATCAGCCGATCGGGTCGAGCACCACCACCGGGATCTCCCGGTCGCCCGCCTTCACCTTGTAGTCCGCATAGGGCGGGAAGAACTTGACCGCCTGCTCCCACAATTTCTCCCGCTCCGGCCCCTTGGCCGTGCGCGCCCGCGCCTTCACCGTACGCGTGCCGACCTGCACCCCCACCTCTGGATCAGCCTCCAGGTTCCGATACCAGCTCGGATGTTCCGGCGCGCCGCCCTTGGAGGCGATGACGAAGTAGCTCGACCCCGTCTCGCCGTAGAACAACGGGAAGATGTAGGTCTCGCCCGATTTGCGGCCCTTCGTCGCAAGCAGGAGCGACGCGACGGTGAGCGGCGGGGAACCGGGCCGCTGGATCGTGTACATCTGGCCGTCCGTCCCGCCGCTCTCGATGTAGCGCTTCGCGTGGTCGACCATCCATTGCGGCATGTTCGGCGCAAGCTTGCCTTCGATCATCGCGTCCTCCATCCCGTCGGCCGCCACCGGCCGCACGGCTCAGCATATGAGAGCGATTGCGGCGACCGGCAACGTCGGCGCGACCGCCCGCCCTCCGGGTTGCGCGCCCCTGCCGCATCGCCGCCCCCCCCGGCGCGACGCGCTACGGACGGCGCCCGGCGTCGCGGCCCCAGCATTGCCGGCACGACTGCGGTTCCGGCACGCCACGTGCAGGTGCACAATGCCGCAGCGCAGCATCGTGCCCGCCGGACGAAAGGACCCCCGCATGCCCTCGAGGCGCCTCATGAAACTCGGCCTCTCCATGCGCTATCTCGGCTACCACGCCGCGGCCTGGCGCCATCCAGAGGCCGACCCCGCCGCCGCCTCGAAGTTCAGCCACTTCCTGCGGGTCGCCCGCACCGCGGAAGCCGCGAAGTTCGACATGGTCTTCCTCGCCGACGGGGTCGGGCTGCGCGCCAAGGACGAGCCGCCGGGCTCGCTCTGCCGGTCCGCGCAGAACGCCGAACTCGAGCCCCTGACGCTGCTGTCCGCGCTCGCCCCGATGACGGAGCGGATCGGCCTCGTCGCGACCGCCTCCACCACCTACAACGAGCCGTTCCACATCGCGCGCAAATGGGCCTCGCTCGACCAGATCAGCGGCGGACGCGCGGGATGGAACGTCGTCACGTCGTGGTCCGACGCCGAGGCGCGCAACTTCAACCGCGACGCGCATCTCGGCTACGACGAACGCTACGAACGGGCCGCCGAATTCGTCGAGGTCGTCACCGGCCTGTGGGACAGTTGGGAGGCCGACGCCTTCCCGCACGACAAGCAGAGCGGAATCTTCTTCGATCCCGCCAAGCTGCATCCGCTGAACCATGTCGGCAAGCACTTCAAGGTACGCGGCCCGCTCACGGTCGCCCGCACGCCGCAAGGGCGGCCGATCGTGGTTCAGGCCGGCGCGTCGGCCCAGGGCCTCGCGATCGCGGCCGCTCATGCGGACCTGGTCTACGCCATGCCGCAGGATCTCGCCGCCGGGCAGGCCTATTACGCGGAACTGAAGGGGCTGGTGGCGCAGGCCGGCCGCCGGCCGGAAGATCTGCTGATCGTGCTTGGGTTCACGCCCTTCGTCGGCCGCACGGCGCAGGAGGCGCGCGACAAATACGACCAGTTGAGCGAGCTGGTCGACCCGTTGCTGGGGTTGTCCTACCTGTATGGCCAGATGGGGGATCTGTCGGGTTACCCGATCGACGGGCCGGTGCCGGAGCCGAACGATCCGCAGATGCGCAGCATGGCACGCGGCCTCGTCGCGATCGCGCGCCGCGACAACCTGACCATCCGGCAGCTCTATCTGCGGATCGCGGCCGGCTTCGGCGGACGGCTGGCCATCGGGTCCGCCGCGCAGATCGCGGACGAGATGGAAGAGTGGATGGAGGCAGGCGCCGCGGACGGGTTCAACATCTGCCCGCCGGTGCTGCCGGTCGGGCTCGACGATTTCGCCACGCTGGTGATCCCGGAGCTGCAGCGGCGCGGTCGGTTCCGCACCGAGTACGAAGGCTCGACGCTGCGCGCGAATCTGGGGCTGAGGACGCCGGTGAACCGGTACGCGGGATAGGTTCGCGCGGCCGGCCACCGTTGGCCGTCCGTCCGGTGGCCGCCGTCAGCCCCAACCGTCATGGCCGAGCTCGACCCGACCATCCCCGCCGGCACCGGCCACCACGGACCGCCTACCCTGCCGCCTCCGCCAGCACGCGCGTATTGTTTCGTACGGAAGCATCGCTCACGCGGATGCCCAGGCCCGGGGTCTGTGGCACCACCACCATCCCGGCCCGATGCGGGATGCGTGCCTCGAGAACGTCCTCCAGCAACACGTGGTGCGGCATGTAGAACTCGCAGCCCAGGCTGATGCCGGGCATCGCCGCGACGAATTGCGTGCCGGCCGCCAGCGCGATGCCGCCCTCGTACAGCGTGCCCGCATAGCCGGCGAGTCCGGCCGTGTCGGCGATCCCCATCAGCGCCTGGCCGGCCAGCATGCCGCCGCACTTCATCAGCTTGACCGAGATCGCATCCGCCGCACGCATCGCCACCACGCGCATCAGGTCCGTGGCGTCGAAGCAGCTCTCGTCGGCCAGCAGCGGCGTGTCGAACGCGGCCGCCAGCGCCGCCATCGTGTCGAGATGCGGGCGCGGCACCGGCTGCTCGATGAAGGTCGGCCGGAACGCGTCGACGTCGCGCAGGATGCGCATCGCCTCGAACGGCGTCAGCGCCTGGTTGTAGTCGATGCGCAGGTCGACCGTGTCGCCGAATGCCGCGCGGATCGCTCCCAGCCGCCGCAGGTCCTCGACATGGCCCAGCACCCCGGTCTTGACCTTGAAGAGACGATTGCCGGCCGGAACCATCGCGTGCATCCGCTCGAGATCCGCGGCGAAGTCCGGATCGGCGATCGAGAAGGACAGCGGGATCTCGTCGCGGACACGGCCGCCCAACAGCTCCGCGATCGACAGCCCGCTCGCCTGGCCCAGCAGGTCGAGGCAGGCGGTCTCGATCGCGAACTTCGCCTCGGCGTGCCCCACCATCACCTTGTCGAGCCGCCGCAGCAACGCGCGCACGTGGTTCGCCGGCTGCCCGATCACCGCGGGCCGCAGGTAGCGGTCCAGCGCCGCAAAGGCGGCCTCGGCGGTGCCGGTGAACACCTCCCACGGCGCCGCCTCGCCCCAGCCGGTGAGCCCGCCGGCGTCGAGCCGGACCAGGACGCGCTTCACCGTGTCCTTCACGTGCCCCACGCCCTGCAGCCGGGTCATCGCGATCGGACTCTCGACCAGCCAGACGCTCAGGCGCTCGATCGTCAGCGCCGGTACGGCGCGGCTCATGTGCGTGCGGCGAAGTGGATCGCGAACCGCGCGCACAGCTCCACCAGGCGTTCCGCAAGCGCTGCGCCGGTCTCGGCGGAGGACAGGTTCGGATCGCCGTCGCCCACGCCCTGGTTGTAGATCTCGTCATACTGGTGCGGCACGTTCACCTCCGCCCCCTCGAAGCGCATCGCGCCCAGGCCGCCGAATTCCAGGTCCAGCACCGGGTCGTGCTTGAGCGGTGCGGCGGGCGGGATCAGGTCCTTGCGGATCAGGTCGGGGAACAGATGCAGGCCGAGGCTGGTCAGCGGATCGGCGCCATGGCCCGAGACGCGCTTCGCGAGGTCGGGCCCGACCAGGCCGGGCAGCAGCCCGTAGGCAATGCGCCAGAGATACAGGCTGGGGATCACCCGCTTGTGGGCGAGATACTTGGCGCGAGCGACCTCCCCGATCGGGCCGACATTGCCGCCATGGCCGTTGATCACGATGATCCGGGTCAGGTCGTGGCGGTAGAGGTTGTCGACCATCTCCTCCAGCACGCGTGCGAGCAGCGGCTGGGACAACGCGATGCCGCCCGGCATCGGGCCGAAATAGTCGACGCCGCCGAACGGCACGACGGGGGCGACCAGGGTGCGGGTGCCGCGCTCGCTCGCGCGAAGGGCGGCGAGTTCGGCGATCTTCTCGGCCAGCAGGTAGTCGCCCATGGGCGCATGCGGCCCCTGGTCCTCATGGCTGCCCATCGGCAGCAGGATCACCGGATTGGCGGCGTAGATCTCCCGCGCCTCGCCGGCCGTGAGGGTGCCCATGTGGACCTTGGGTGTGGTGAGCGCGACCATGCGACGAGCGTCCTTCCGCGGTGAGCGGAGCGGAGCCTAGCGCCGCCGCGCACGCTCGCGCAGCCCCCCAGGGCGCCTCACGCACCGGCACGCTGGACCCCGGCGACCCCGCCCCTTCGGCATTGCCTGTGGGGATCCGCGGGTCGGGGCCCACGGCTGTCCGGTTCGATTTTGCTGTACTTCTACCACGGCGTTGATTCTACTGGCTTCGGTTCGGGTGACAGCGAATCGAGGCATCAGCGAGGAGCAACGCCGTGGCGCACCAGAATAGCGTGTT